>Ga0105244_10000012_pt1 | contig 258608 bp, 307 predicted proteins | sample KBSM44metaG_FD_80423 | JGI IMG/M metagenome (GOLD analysis project Ga0105244, IMG submission 80423) | Miscanthus rhizosphere microbial communities from Kellogg Biological Station, Michigan, USA - KBS M4-4 metaG | ecosystem: Host-associated > Plants > Roots > Rhizosphere > Soil | place...
CATCTTGCACATCCAATTTGGCACCTGCATTGACCAAGGATTTGCAGGCCCCTAAGTGTCCTTGTCGGCACGCGACATGAAGAGCAGTGGAGCCACTCTGATCTGTACCATTCAAACTTGCACCTCTTGTCATTAATGCGTTACAAGCTTCTTGATACCCTTCTTCAGAGGCCAATAGAACTGCTAGATGCAACGGCAATTGGTGCTCCATATTTTTGATGTTGGGATCTGCGCCCGCCATGAGAATGGGTATTACAAGCTTTGGCATGAAGCTGCCCAATACGTATGTGAGCAAAGTATTACCACCCAGAAGGTTTTGCAAATCATTAACGTCTTCAATCGACTCCAAGGCAAGAAGTGAACCTAGCAAGTCCTCATTATCCACACATGTTTTAAATTGTTTAACTGACATCACATAACACTCCTCATACATTGTATATTTGTTCCAAGTATAACACATCTGCATGTGTGAAGACAATAGTTCGATTATAAACAAAAGGAGAAAGCAGTATCCCACTTTCTCCTTTTTTATATGCCCTGTTATTTCACAGCACCGGCATCCACTAGTTTTTGATAAACTTCTGGACTACCATTCAAGTCAGCTAACATAAAAGCAGTTATTTCTCCTTTGGTCACTAGATGCACATCCGCATTATGTGTAAGTAATAAGTCCAGAATGCCCAGATGACCACCAAATGCGGCTACATGTAATGGAGACCATCCAAGTGTATCTTGAGTATTTACATTGGCACCAGCCGACAGGAAAAACTGACACAATTCTAAAGGTCCACTCTTACAGGCAAGCTGAAGTGCCGTATGTCTTTTACCATTTGTATCATTTACATTGGCGCCACTGCTTATTAATACACGACAAGTCTCTGTATCCCCAGACTCGGATGCTATGTGAAGAGGTGAATTGTATTCAGAGTTTTTACCATTTGGATCTGCACCTTTTGCCAGGATTGGAGTTACGAGACATGACATATCATTGTTTAAAGCGTATGTTAAAATAGTCTCTCTACCCAAAGCACCGTACATAGTATCTAGACACTCTATAGACTCTAATGCAAGGATGGCCCCCAACAAATTATTTGAGTCTACACTCTTTTTATATTTCTCAACGGACATCAACAACACTCCTTATACACTGTATTCAGTTATGTTAAGTGTAACATATGCCACTATGTGCCCACAATACTTAAATGTGGCATGTTGATTACTTATCTTCATCACATCTCGTGCATCTATATACCTGAAAAGAGGGGGTCGAAGCCATACCGGCATTTGCACGGCCATTAGTGGTCTTGTCCACATGTTTTATATTTTTCCAATATTATCCGACAGGTGTTCTGAGAATTTCGGAGGGCTGGAAGAAGTATACTAGATGTGGGCATTCTATTGTCACCACATCAGTGGTCTTGGTATAATGGTGGTATATTAAGGTGCACGGGGAGTGTCCAAGATGACTAAAATGTTAGACATTATGTCCAAGTTAGGTACAGACAGTGCGACTGTTTCTCATGTAGAATGGTTGCTAGCCCAAGGAGAAGACAGCATCTTGAAAATTTTTGAGGCAGTAAAAGAAACATCGTTAGCTGACGCTTTAAAAGCTCTATCTTCTGAATATGTAAGGAAGAACTCTTTAAGAACCACAAGTATTCTTCTCAACGACTACTGTAACCACAATACAGTCGCTATTTCACCAACAGTGGGTGTGCATATGCATAATATTGTAGTAGAGAAAGATCCACATAAGGCGTACGCGTACCGTTTCTCTTATGACGCGGATATCACTGTTGAAAACACGATTGTCAGACAGACAAATGTGGAAGATGAACAGGTTACCTCCAACTATCGATCCTCCGAGTACACAACTGAGACCTTAGCAATGGCTCTCGCAGAAAAAACTATGGCCCATGTTTGCCAGTTTACTTGGGAAGATACAGATAATGTATTGCAAGTAGCTCTGGATATTGAGCGAGCAATGTCTGAGATACGTTTTTTGAAGGAGACGCAAAATGCATGGGGGCAAATGTTGTGCTCTTCTGATATGTATCCTGTCGAACAATTCATATGTCATCTACTAAAAACTCCTCATGAGGACTTTTATCATTCCTTGCGGGATTTGATAAGATTTCACAGAGAAAGTGTCGATAGCATGCACGCGATTGTTTCAGAAGGCGATTTCGTATCAGTCTGGACTGCATGGGAAACGCCATATTCTAAGGACAGAATCTACATTGAAAGTCCAGAAGGTAAATATAAACAAATACACAGAAGACACTCACGATTTAACTCCATCAAAATTAGAGATATACAGGTAAGAAGGAATAACGTGCGACCGTGATAGAGGAGTATTGAAAGGATGTGACCTTGATGCTGTATACACACACCGATGAAGGGAAAAAACTTGTGGATGTTATTCGTCCAAGCACAATATGGATCGATATATTTAATGGACTTAAGTCCAGAGAAGGACAGAGTATATGTAACATGTCTAGGTACTATGCATCATCATGGCTAGACAAAATCAGTCCATACGAACTATGGACTAATGGCCTTGCATGTTGTGTGTCATCTGAGTATCCGGACAGTTACGAATTTTCCAACATGTCTTTGCAAACATTGGAAGAGAAAATGCTGGAAATGCACAAAATGCGGATGTCAGACGATGCTGGTATACTGATTAGACAGGCTGATGTATTCACTATAAGGGCTACCATGAACAAGGAAATACGTGTGCCATGCTCTTCTGTAAAAGTATATAGAACGAAAGCCCAAACCAAGATAATGTGTAAAAGGGCGGCAGTCAGTTATTTCTTTGTCATTCTTTTAAATTTCGTGTATACCAAAGGGTATATAAAGGCGAAATAATATGAGGCAAAAGAAAGGGACACCAGCAATGCCGGTGTCCCTTTTCTTTTTACCATATAAGCGGAGCTTTGTTATATCCACTGATGTGGATGTCTGTAGATGCAGCCTTCTTGTCTACAACAATATTTATGTTTGGATATCCCTTATTTAATCCAGGTAGCAAGATGCTAGGTATACCTTTATCTGGTGGCAGTGTTATATCTGTATTTTGTAACGGATCGATCATAGTGATTTGACCACTCGTACCTACAGCAACAAATATATTTCTTCCTGTGGCTAATTTTTTATAACCACCAGACGCCAACTCAGTGTGCACACCCCAATTTATGTTTTGGGAAGGGGAATATACCACTTGCCCTGTATTGCTGACAGCCACCCATGTGTTGTTTGTTCCTGCTATTCCTACTAGATTTGAAGCCCCAGTATTCCAAGCAGAATTCGCTCCGTCCTCCCATTTAGCAGGATCTGATGTGATCAAAATGCGTCCGTTATCTCCAGCTACAGCCACTTGAGATCCCATACTAGCTATAGAGGTGAATCCTGTTGTTTTATCATCGATATGTGCTACTTCCCACTGATCCATGCTCTTACTAGATACAATTATTCCTTTTCCATCCATACTACCTACAGCGATCCAGTGACCATTCATGTATGCAATCTTTTTAAATGAAGCTGTTGGGTACTGTTTTGTCATTAACATCCACATCTGTGCATCGCCAGATTTAACAGTAGCACCATTATCTCCTACAGCCATCCACTGATTACCGTTGGCAGCTATAGAATTAAGTCTATCACTAGATAGACTGCTCGCACGTGGCCAAGTACCTCCTTGATCAGACGATGTACTTATCAAGCCAAGGTCGCCTATTGCAACCCACTTTCCGTCTGAGTATGCCAAATCACGCACTGTCATGGCTACTGTTGCTATCAACCGTGGTGCCGCAAGGAGATTTGGAGCGGGCCCTATTTGTAGCCTGCCTTTGTTTGCTGCGGCTACATACGAGCCACCGCCAAATTTTGCAGTAGTGAAATCCAGACCAGAGGCCTCATACACTTGACCATTCCACATTGTTCCTAATCCCAATGTAGATATAGTAGCCCCATTTCCGGCTGCAATAAACTCACTACCAGTGTAATAAACATCATTATAGTCCTTGGTCCCTACAGTTTGGGTCTCCATAGTTGGCACAGGACTTGCATATGCTGCTGTCCCCAGACCAAACAAAAGAACTGTGGCCATCGCCATAGATGCGAATCTTTTTATCATTTGTAGTCCTCCTAAGTGTAAGAAATACCTGCAGTGTTGTCTTAGGATATCATACCATGACGGACATTGGACCACAATAATTTGCACCATAGGTCATAAGTATTGTTTTCGTCTTCATTTGTGTGGTACAATTGTAATATACAAAGTGTAAGGAGTGTTGCATTTATGCATGAGGGTGTAAGCAAAATACTGCAAAGCGGTGGGCTCAAGTCAGTTATTGCAATGATGGATTCACAAAAGGCTAGCGATTTATGGATGAACAGTGTTTCACCACTTGAGGAAGCTTACAGACATGGTGATGTGGGGTTAGTCACATACCTTCTGCAAAACGGAGCTGATGCTAACCAACAGTTACACAAACATGATTGTCCTATACTGCATATGGCAGTGTATACCAGTCAAGTGCCTATGGTGAGAGCTCTTCTGAAATATGGCGCAAATATAAATGCCCGTTCTGGGGTGAAGAAATACACAACTCTCATGTACGCATGTTTCAGTACCAGCATGGAGATGGTGGCTTTGGTTACAGACGCAGGTGCCAATATTAATGAGGTTGATGATGACAATTGTTCTTCTTTATGGTATTCCATACAGCATAAGACTGACCCTCTGCAAATCAAATTATTACTTGATAGAGGCGCAGATCCAAATGTAGGGCAAACAATGCTGTTTGAGACGATATCAGCCAAGAGACCCGATTTGGCTCAAATGATAGTGGATGCAGGGGCTAATACACAAGTGAAAAATGCTTGGGGGAAAACTTTGTATGAAGAAGCACAACGCCAGGGCGTGGAGAGTATGTTTGCCATTTTCGAAAAAATTTGAATCAGATATGTAAAGGGCACTCTGTGTGGAGTGCCCTTTTTGCTATGTGCCAACCTTTTTAGTGTAAGTTTTGTTATCCTCAGATGGTCTTCGTCTATTGGGGATACGTGCAATCTATTGCTTTTTGTGCACTGCCTTCAAAACAATTACGAAGCATACTACGTAGACCATATTCAAGAAATGTTTTAGCGTCTGCCTCTTGCCTAACCCTTTCAATAGGCCATTTAAGTTTTTCCTCGAACAGCCAGCGTGTGGCTTCAATGCCAGTTTCAACAGTCCAGAAGTTCCTAGGAACTATATTTAGTTCCCAAGGTTTGTATTCGTTAGGATACACCGTATTCAGGGCACCATATGGACTGCCATTGAAACCTATTTGCAACATGTTAGTGAGTTTATGGGTAACAAATGTTCCTTGACTCAAGTTGTTGCAGATCTCTTCTCTAGACCATTTGAGCTTTTCTTCTAGTAACCACTTTGTGGCTTCTGCACATGTAGTTTCAGTCCAGAAAGATCGTGGTACATTGTTTAGCTCCCATGGCTTATATTCTCCAGGGTACGCTGCCTCAAGTGCCGCATAGGGGCTTTCACCAAAACAGGTGTTTAGCATAGATGACATCTTGTTGTCCCTGAAAGTATGGTATGTTAGATGCTGACAGACATCTTTCTTAGACCACTTTAGTTTTTCCTCAATCAGCCATCTTGTAGCTTTAGTACCAGTTTCCACATTCCAGTAGCCTTTAGGTACACGTACCAATTCCCAAGGATTGTATTCACCCGGATATGCGGCTTCCAACGCATTATAGCAACTTCCGCCGAAACAGATGTATAGCATTGCCTTGAGACCATGGGAATCGAAGATTCTCCCATCGAGCAAATTACAAACATCTTTTCTGGTCCATTCGAGCTTCTCTTCAATTAAGTACCGGACTATCGCGATCGCATTCTTCTCATATTGCCAAGTGTCCCTCGGAAATTTCTTTTCTTTCCCATCCAACATTCTTTTAAAGTGCTCTACAATGAAATGACTCACAAAATACACTCCTTACTATATTTGTCTATTTTTTAGTATAACATAAATAAATACACCCCCACAAGACGTGGGGGTGTATCTTTGTATTAACTACCATTTGAGAACAGCTTTAGGGTACCCACTTACTTCTAGCTTATCCAAACTCGGACTTTCTTTACTTCCTGCCCAAATAATGCCATTTCCAATTTTGTTACTTCCCACTCTTAGCTCCAGTTTCTTGGATGGAGTAGTAGGTGATGGTACCACTGGCTCAGTAGCATTGGCCATGTTGAATAGCACTGAACCATTCGTACCAGCCACCTTCATAGGTACATTTACATATGTGAATACTTGGAGACTATACGTTACGCCAGGTGTCAGATTTAGATCTTTTAGTGATAGAGTGGCTTGTTGCTGGCCATAGGGCACCAGCATCTCTGTTATAGGACCAGATCTTTGTCCAATTCTGACTAGGACAGTTGTTAAAAAATTCGTGTAGTCCTTCGGAGAGTCCGTCCAAGTAAGAGTTACTGAATCTTTATAAAGATTTTTTATAACTAGGTTTGTTGGTGGTTTGATTGGATGAAATACGATATTCTCCGTGGTTAGTAGAACATTGTCAGCTACATCTTTGAAAACGAACTGTATATCTGCATTTGTTCTTACAAGTTGTAAGAAGGACTCATATGTTCTCATAGAAAGAGACAAAGAACTGGAACTAGACCCGAATCGTGCAAAAACAGGTTGGTCCAGAGTAGGTGATTTAGATACTATGGATCCTACTTGTGTGCTTGAGCCATCGCTTTTTTGAACGAATATGTTTACTGTTCCTGTTTGGGCAACAGTGAAAGCATCACGGAGGCCCTCTCCTGTATAGGTGAGCTGTATACGACCGTCATCACTTGGATAACTGAGTGTTGTTTCTTTAACCACAGTGGATGCATCAGCAAACGCAGTGTTGCCAAATATTGTAGGCAACATAAACAATGCAATGAGTCCAAGAATGATATGTTTACGCAAGGTGGCACTTCCTTTTCATTTAGTTTATCTAAAATTAAATCATATCAATACCGTGTACTACAATAATTACTGTATACTGTTGTATACATTCGTTAGGCATTTGATGTATTGCATTCGTGTGAATGATATGTTATAATATGGGTATACAATATGTAAGGAGTGTTTAACATGTTAGAAATGTGGGAAGATACAAAATGGGTTATAGAAGCGTATCTTTGGTCTTTATCTTTAATGGCAATATTGTTTGTTTTTTCATGTGTCCGATTATCTCTATGGTATAAAAACAGGACATTCTTTTGTTTTACGTATGACCAGTTGTTTGCAATAACTAAATTGAAAGAAAAGAACCAATCGGCATCCGGTTGGGTCACTGTCTGTGAAAAGACGAACTTAATATACGGGCCACGAGGCAGAGAAAATGTATTGGCTGTTAGGAAAGGTGACCGTGTACGAGTAGTAGCAAAACTACAGTACCCACATATGATTTACGTTCCAAATAAGTATAGTGACCAATTTTCAGCATTTTTGGGGTCACTAAAATAAGAGAGAGGCTCCTCTGAACTAGAGGAGCCTCTCTCCTATTATACAGCATCTTTCAGCTTGTAAATTTCCAGGATGTCACGGAAACCATTGACCCTCGCTATATACTCAGCTGTATTACCATCGTTATCCCTCTCAAACAGGTTGGCACCACATTGCTCCAACGCCAAGAAGGCTGAGACATTATCAAGAGATGCCGCGTGATGTGGTAGAGTTCTTCCATTGTCGGACTTAATATTTACATCTGCGCCCCAAAGTGCTAACAGTTCCACTGCAGACCCTCTGTCATAACAAACAGCGTAATGAAGAGGTGTATGACCTTCTGCATCCCCTACATCCACATTGACTCCAGCAGTTAAAAGAGCGCTAATGATCGATAGAGTACCCGTAGCAACGGCAAGATGCAAAGCATGTTGTCCATCTCTAGTAAGTACGTGTGGATCTGCGCCTGCTCTAAGTAAATGCTTGACTATCTCTTCTCTTCCCTCATATACAGCCAAATGTAATGCGGTCTTGCCTTCCATATTCACTTCGTTTAGGAATTCGCCCGGAAGGGTAAGTAGCTTCACAGTCTCGGTATGGCCTTTGCTCACAGCTGTGTGTAGAGGTGTCCATTTATATATGTTTGCAATGAAAGGACATGCTCCAGAGTTTAGCAAGGTCCCTACAACAGCTGGCACTCCTCTTTGCACCGCAACATGCAAGACGGACATATTAGTTGTTGACCGCCCCTCGATATCCGCCCCACACTCGAGGAAGAATCTCACTAATTCATCACTGCCTGAAGAAGCGGCATAATGTAATGCTGTAAACCCCATCTCATCTAGTTCTGATACTTTTAAACCTGCCTCCACGAGGTACTTACATAACTCCAGATGTCCACTGCTTGCGGCATGGTGCAGGACGTCTTTTTTCGAGTCTGTAATAGCAAGAATATCTGCACCACTTTCTACTAACCATTTAACAGCATCCACGTTTCCCTTTTCGGCAGCCTCATGTATAGGCATCTTCCCAAATGGGCCACGTTTGTTGACATTGACTCTTCTTCCAAGCAATGCACTTATTGCTGTATTGTTGTTTCTTCTTATAGCGTATAGCAATGGTGTACAATGGTCCAGAGGAAGAACATTATCGCTTTCCATATTTTCCAGTGCTTCTATTGCAAGGAGTACATTAAGGACATCATCTGAATCTACAGCCTCTTTATATTTTTCGATAGACATTAAATAACACTCCCCATACATGTATTTTATATGAGTATTATAACATATTACTAAGATAGACACAAGAAATTCATACCTGTCCCATGTGGACAATACGTTTCAGGATTTTATCAGTCTAGCGCTATTCAGATTGCTGTCAGAGTATTGTTGCAGGTCGTGGCTCATTTACCGCCAATGGGGATCATTAGCCAGGGGACAGCAGAGACAGTCTGGAAAAGCAGTGTATGATACAAAATGCCAAGGGATAGAATGCCATACAGACAGACCTACCATGCCTGGTAGGTCTACATTTGTGCATGTTCATGCTAAGGCAATGCTCTTTTGATGATCCTCATCACAGTGTTATGCAAGTCTTCAGGTTTGACATCAGTCGGATAGCCAAGTGGATATGTGTTAGCTCGTTCTCCGTAATACATTTCCAATATCATATGATTTTTAAGCAATATGAAGGCGTCTAGTATGACATTGGAGGCAAACCCCCGTGTACAACGTACACTCTCAACAAGCATAGCAAACATCTGGGTATGTAGAGGATCATATTCAGAAAAGTCCTCAAGAACCAAAGGGCGGGACGAAGATGCCTTAGCTAGACCATCACTGAATGCTGTTCCAAACATATTTTCCATCTCTTCTAGTGCTTTTGTGATAGAGACTCCTCGGTTGAGACGTAGTATCACCATTTCTAGGATACTGATGCAGGTCGCAGAATGGACAATGAGTTTATCTGCTTTATCTTTCTTCGGCTTATTCCTAAACACTCAAACATCCCCTTTCACCAAAAGGTGTATATTATCTGACTAGTCTTTCCTGTGTAATACGTTCTTCTTCGAGTACCGTAGATTCTTTATACTGCACCAACTGCCCCTCATAGATGTGAACCTCTTCTAAAGGGTATTCACTCACATCAAATTCAGACATGTGCACAAAGACAGGGGACCTAACAGCAATTATGTTTTCTAGGGTATCACCAGTATCCAGACGTATATCAAGAGAACATAAGGGTACACCGTCTTGTTCTATCAGCCTGTTCTGCCCCACTGTAACATCGTGATACACCTTGATCAGTGTTGGATCGACCTTAAGCTGGTCACCAGAGATATCGTTCAGTCGTGACTCCAAAACAGACCCCTCAGTCTTCCAACGCTTGTGACTTCGCATCACAATCCTTACAATCACTGACAAGCTAATTATTGCTAAAACAACCATTCCGATGAGACCCATGTGAGTCTCTATGATGACTGGGTACTTGTCGGATAGCATTAGTAAAAGCATGCCAGTAAGGAACTGAGGTCCTCCCACAAAGGGCAAAAATAGATACAGCAATGTCTCGGCAACACTGAACGGCTCTCTGTCTCGTTCTTGGATTTTCGTGATCAAGAAATTCCGAGTGTATACTTTTATTGGGTTATTTTGCATCGAATTTTCCTCCTCGGAAGTTATGCACTTATATTTTTTAACTTAGCCTTTGTCAAAGTATATTCCATACAATACGAACCTACTATACTTAATGACATCTAAACATCTGTAGTAATAATACATCAAGTACATAGGAAATGCCACGAGCGTCTTTCTTGACCTATTATTATCTGGCATGTTAGACTAAAACACAAATGTCATAAAGGTGGATTGATGCTGTGACTATTGGACTAAGATCTGCGATAGATAACAATGATTTGTTGCCATTAGCTCTGTTATTGACACAGATCGATGTGGATGCGCCATCGTCTGAGCTTGAAGGTATGACACCGATTATGTATGCCATACATTATTCTATGATAGAGTCCTTAGAGACAATAATAAATGCAGGCGCAAGTATCGAAGAGACAGATGAAGCTGGATACAGTCCTCTGGCATATGCAGTCCATAGGCATATGGAAAAGTGTGTGAAGGTTTTGCTAGATGCTGGCGCTAAACCGGATGTAGTGGCTGGCGAGAATCATATCCCCCTGCATATCGCGGTTTCAAGAGGTAACTCGGGCATACTGAAACTGTTCCTTACGCAAAAAATAAATTTAGATGTACATGATGCTGATGGTCATACTGCTATCACCCTAGCTGCTAGTCGTGGATACCCTAGCTTATTGCATGTTCTAATAAATGCCGGTGCAGAAATCAATACTAAGCGCAACCTCACAGCTCTTGATTGTGCAATAGCTCACACTAATTGGGGGTGTGCAAAACTCTTGCTACGAGCTGGAGCAAAACCAACTTCTTCACAAAACCTGTTATCTCTTCTGAGAACATGTATAGAAATGGAACAAATCGGGTTGACCAAGATGTTATTTGCGCATGGTGCACATCCAAATCAAGTAGACCAAAAAACAGGCATCTCTTTAATGGAAGTTGTCGTAGCACGTGGCAACATAGAAATGTTAGAAATGGTTATGAAACAAGGTGCTCGTCTGGATATGGATGACCAAAATAGTCGTTTGACTAGACGCATGATCAGGGAGAATAAGCAGTTGTATGAAGAATTTGTCTTTCGATTTCCGAATGCTCTCCCACCTGAGGACATGAATCCAAAAGGAGAAGTGCTATGACTGAGAAACAACTACGCCAGTCTTATATAGAAAGTGGCATTGTAGAATACACAGGGGTTTCGCCACTTTTGTTAGCTATACTGATATCTGTGGCAGGCATCGTGATATTTCTTTCTATTATCGCAATATGTCTAAAACGCGGCCAGGATACGTTTTTATCTTTCCTAGTGAGCACAATTGTCACCACAGTATGGGTGCTTGTCATGTTTGTCATTATAGCTAAGCTCACTCCAGAAAATGATCATCGCGAATACTTTCATCAATGGAAGGTTATAAACTTTGAAGAAAAGTATCTTGAGGCAGAAGCCAAAGAGTTGTATATCATAAAAGATTACCAAATACAACCGGATGGAACTCCATTACTATTCTTAGAAGAAAAAGCATCTGAATTGAGTGTGAGAAACACGAGTAGTCTCACATATGTGGACACTGGATTGTCATATATAAAAGCTGTGCGTGTGGAAGGCTTGACTGACATTGGCATTGAAGATGGCCTCTACAACACTGAAGTGTACCTGGCCAAACCACATCCCCCACACAAGTAATGCACTACACAAATATAGAGATCCCACCACAGATGTGGTGGGATTTGCTGTGTTCAAACATTATCTCGTTATATACATACAACCTTTAAAGATTGAGCGAACGTATGTTTGCTACAAGCACTTGACTATAAACATTCTATGTGTTATACTTTTTGAACAAACAGATGTAAGGAGTGTTGTTATGGAGACTTTGACCAATGTGTTCGAGATGGTCTTGGATGGTAGACTGAAACGATTCCCTATGAGGACTTGGGACAGTCGTGAAGCCGGAGATCGTGTAGTTCGATATTTATTCGAAGAAAAGCTTAAGTGGACATCAGAACAAATAAAAGAACAAGCATCTGCTGCCCTGTTTAAGCAATATAAACTCAAAGGAATGATGACAACATTATACAACGGCAGTCCCTACCAAGCCGTCAACTCAGCATATCCAAGCAGATTCAAACCTTGGGAAATGAAGGCTGTTCCTTTAATGACTTGGACCCCAGAGACAGCTACAGAAGCAACCAAGTGGCTGATTGAAGAAAAACTAAAATACACAATAGAGGATGTAAAAAATAAACTGACAGAAACGGATTTCACCAAATACGTAGTGTATGGAGCTATTACTATTCATTCTGGAAATCAGAAGTTACATTCTGCCGTAAATGCTGCGTACCCAGGGCAGGTTAGGCCTTGGGAACTACAAAACACTTCCATCCATGGATGGACTAAAGAGATGGCTGTCAGTGCTACAAAGTGGTTATTAGAAGAAAAACTTGGTAGACGCGAAGATGTAGTTGTTGGAGGGCTTAATGCCTCTATGTTTGAGGATCATGGTCTATTGAGTATGCTTGTTAGCAGATACAAATACAGCCCCTATGCGGCCATTCAAGAAGCTTACCCTGATATGTACCATCCGTGGGAGTGTGGCATGGTCCCTCAAGGATTTTGGACAGAGGAGACTGGCAGACAAGCAATGGAGTGGCTAATTAAAGATGTGCTAAAGTGGAATATAGACGATGTAAAGAATAAACTAGACTCTAAGTTGTTTGAAAAACACAATTTAAGTGGCATGTTACAAACAGTGTATGGTGGGAGTCCTTATCAGGCTGTCAAAACGGTGTTTGGAGATGGCTTAAAACCGTGGGAGTTGAAATGTGCCCCAATGGGGACTTGGAATCTGGAAACTGCAAGGGCAGCTGTAGTGTGGTTAGTGGAAGAAAGACTGAAGTGGTCTAAAGATGAAGCTAAACGGGACCTAAAATACGGTCATATTAAAGACAATGGTTTGCTTACACTTCTGTCGGTATACTACAAAAACAGTATTAGAAATATGCTCGAAGACGTATATCCTACACAGCCATGGAAAACTCGCAATTATCAGTAGGCTTGTTTGCTCTGCAACCCAAACCCTGGCATAACCAATGACTTAGAAACTGATTTACATGTTGTTTTTCGTCGGCTCGAATACGGTGAGCGCTTGACAAAAGCATTTTTGACGTGTTAAAATTTTCTTACAACACTCCTTATCATATTAATATGATGCTGGCCGCCCAATTTCGTATTGAGGCGGCCAGATCCGTGTATTGAGATAACCCAGGCCCTCAGAATATTGAGGGCCTAATTCTTGTTCCGAAAAGTTTCATGATAACACCAGACTTATATGCTTAGGCATGTGTCTACTCGAATTATTGTCCTCCTCGGAAATGCATGGTAAACTGGTTTCGTAGGTAGAGACAAATTATAAGAGGAGGAAACATGAAAAAAGCATCTAAAATACTCAGTATCGCCTTGTCGTTATCAGTACTTTTTGGTACTGTTCCTTTTACTTCAAATATAGCAAGGGCCGCTACACCTGTTGTACCTAATCTGATACAGGGAACAGGATCTTCTTCGGCGGTCATTGTGCAAGATAATACAGGGAAAGCTTGGGGCTGGGGAACAAACGCAAGAGACCCACTAGGCACAGGGATGAATGAGGTTGTATATTACCCACAACCATTGCCCCAACTAGCTAACATGAAGCAGATCTCCATCAACTCTCAATCTGGTATTGGTATTCGTGACAATAGCACTGTATGGACTTGGGGGTCGAACAACGATGGACAACTGGCCACTGGGACTACAACTTCCCAACTCATCCCTGTCGAGATCCCTGCATTAGCTGGAGCCAAACAAGTAACAATGGGTTCAAACCATGGACTTGCTTTAATGGCCGATGGCACTGTAATGTCGTGGGGATCAAATTCAGCTGGTCAGTTAGGTATAAACAGTACAACGAATAACCGCACCCCGATAAAGGTGCAAGGGCTGGATGGTGTCAATGTGGTCAAAATAGCCGCTGGAGGATCAGTCAGTTTTGTTGTAGATGATAAAGGAGATGTATGGTCGTGGGGTTCTGCAAACTCCAGAGCCAACGGAGATACAGTAAACCGACTATTACCTAAAAAGGTGGAGGGTGTATCCAACATCACCTCGTTGGCAACGGGATTTGCACATGTTGTAGCCCTGGATAAGGATGGGAATGTTTGGACTTGGGGAAGCAATACTTCAGGGGAAATCGGAAACAACTCGCCAAGCACTGCGGGTGTACCTACGCCTTTCTTGGCAGTATCCTCTGGCAATGTGTCTAAAGTTTTTGCTAGCTACAATGCTTCTTTTGCCGTAACTACGACAGGAGCACTTATCGGATGGGGATATAATACAGGTGGAATGATGAGCAACGGTACTACCACACACGTTAAGACGCCCACTTTGATATCCTCTATCGCGGGTGTAAAATTTGTAGCGACTGTTTCAAATGCTACTCACATTGTTGTTGTAAAAAACGACAACACAATATGGAGCTGGGGGCAAGGTGGTACCATGGTCGCGACAGGACTAACAACTGGCCAACAGCCAGAGGGGCTGCCACATCTCAATGCAAACTTGACACCAACACAGATCAAGCCTGGTAATGTGGAAATCGAAGTAGATGATTCCACAGGCACACCAGAGTCAAAAACAGTCATTCTCAAATCAGTGACGCCTACTGCCCCTGTAGCCTTCACATTAGAATACAAGATGGGGAGTGGTCCTTGGACTGAATACACAGGGCAGACTTCTATCAAAGAAAATGGCACCTTATATGCACGTGTAGTAGACACTTTGGGCTTTGTTGGTGAAGTGAGCAGTGTAGAGATTGCTGGTATTGTTCCGCCTGTTGTCCCAACACCGGACCCAACGCCTGGTCCTACACCAAGTGGAGACACACTGGTTCTAATACCTGGACTCAACAAGACTATGCCATCTGTTCATATACATGTGGGGAAAAAAGTGATCTTGGAAAAAAATGATTTGCATGTTAGTGGATACCCTTACGTTAATACTGCATGGTAGAAACAAAAAAGGAGACAGCTATTTGGCTGTCTCCTTTTTTGTCGTACCAAGGGCATATGTCTTCATATTCGGCACATTGGAGTCTATAAAATTCTTTATGTCTTGCAGAGGGACACTTAAGCTTGTTCGTGGTATTGAGTAATCTACAAACCCACGCATCATACCGACTATGTGTCCTTTGGTATCGATGACTGGACCACCACTGTTTCCTTTTTCGGAGAACATCGCTATGGCATCAGAATCCAAAACAGCTTGTACAGGTATCAGCCACAAAGATTTTCGCTTTCCAATGTAAGTTCCTTCGGTATACGCGAAATCGAGGACAGTATAGCCATACTTTATAGTTTTTTGACCGTTCACAGCTTCACTAACTGGATTACCTACAGACAGCAGTGAAGATCCGGGTAAAGGATTCTCCTCAGCTAAAGTAAATCCTTTTATCCATTTGGTCCGCATATTAACTGAGTATTTTAGCAATGCGATATCATTTATCTCATCGATTGCTTCTAATGTAGTCTCTATACGCATGGCTTTCCCTGTGGCAGCGCCTTGGAACTCTACTGATATTGTCTTAACATCAAAATCTGGTCTTTTCACTACATGGGCGTTAGTCAAGATATACCCTGGTTTCACCACCCATCCAGAACCCCCATAGAATCCGTACTTTGCACCATCAACAACAATACGAACTGTATTTAATTTACTCTCATACATGACCTCGTTGAAATCCGCGTTTTGAATTGGCTCGTTGTAGCCCTGCGCATGAGAAGCTATGCCGTCACTCCAAGATGAGATTGTTAGAAATATTGTAATGATAAATATTTTGGTGACATAGGAATAGTATCTTTTAGACATTTATTACACTCCTCTACATATTTATGGCATTATTGTATCATAGAGTCATGTATATGTCAATGGAGTGGGATTGGACGGCAGACACATATAGGTCTAGCCGCTTTTGGGAAAAAGTATGCAAGTAGGGCATATTTGGGTAGTTGTGCAAGCTGAAAAGATGTGCTATAATTGAATCAAATAATATAAGGAGTGTTGTAACAATGTCTAGAGATAATTGGTTATCAGATGTAGAGATTGTAGCTCAAAAGGTGCAAGATTTTTCGAGTATCAAGATCGTGAAAGAAACAAGTATCGAAAACCTGTGGTACCATGAAAGAACGAACTCAGATGTATTGAGCGACTATCATGCTACTTTGGAAACAGACAAAGGGGAAACTTTCGAGATACACTTGGATTCTAGTTACGACGATGGCTGGGAATTTGAGTGTGTACATCCTGTTTTGCTACCGTCTTCACTTGCAGCAATGTACAATTTCTACTGTGAACGTATTGAAGAGGACAGCAACGGCTGGATGGGTGATCACATTGATGTGTGGTTTGCAGAGATGGCTTCCTTTTATGAAGAACAAGCCGTTGACCCCATGCAGACTCAACTGAAAAAAGCCAAACTGAACCAAATATGCCAAAATTACAAGCTACAACTCCAAGTTTTGACTGATGGTGTTCGACAGTGTCTAGTCGAACGGGATGTTAAGCAGAATAATAAAGTCGTTTCTTTTTTCAGTCAGGTTAACACATGGACAAAGACATTGGATACAATCATAGAAAACCCGCTGCTCGATGAGACTGAATACAAGGCAAAGGCAGTGCTAGAAGAAGTATACAAAGGGACCTTGGACATACAGACTGATGTTTTTGAAGAAATGATGTATGGGCACTACAATTATGATTCCATGAAGGGTGTTGCACAAGCATTCCGCGTTTTGAAGGACTATACCATGCATGCGCATAAGGATTTTTCACTGTGAAATAAATAAAAGCTCCCTCATATGAGGGAGCTTTTATTTATTGTGCTACTTTTTCAAAGCCAGTGACTGGGGCAATTACAGATCCAGGTGTGATTGTGTAGGTTACCTTCACCTTATCACCTGGAATCAACATACGTGATGTTGGGTAAGATTCACGTCCCACCTCAAACATCACATCCCCTGTAGTTTCTGTGTAGAATGCTACAGATGATTGGTCAACTTGAACCTGCGATATGACTAGTGTTTCTGTCTTCTCTGTCATAGCATCCACATTGATGCCAGCATCTATGTCTGCTTTAGCGATCTTTCGCTTGAAGTCCTCAAGAACTGCTGTTTTCGTTGCACCAAAGGCTACATGCTCCGCCTTTGTAGCGTTAGCTGGTACAATCGCGATTCCCGCCATACTATTGCTTGCGTCTACAACTGGAATAACCCATGCGCCAGTACCAAAAAGGGTGTAGAATGTTGCATCTGTACCTTTAAGTCCACGTGCACGGAAACTGTCTGTTGGTCCGGCATTAACCAAAGTTACCGCAGCATCAGCATTCATGTATCGAGAGATTTGGCTGGATGTGTGATACTTGATTTCACCTGTAATAGGATCCATAAGTGCGTAACCAACCATAGCCTCGGCCCGGACGCCACTTGCTCTAGTGAAGTCGATAAACCACCACATTCTCTGGTTATCGTCATACACTTCGCGGATACTAGATACCGGTTTGAGTACATCAACTGGACTTGGTGAGAAGTTTGCATTCCACCAACCGTGCTTGTAGTATGCGAACCAATCAAAGTATTCCACTGCAACGTCTTCTGGGATGATGTAATCCACCCACGGAGGTGTATCTTTAGCAGGAACCTTTTCAAACTTTCCTGTTGTTGGGTCTACCAAGAAAGATCCTTCTACAACTTCCATACTTTGGAACAATTGCTTGGATCCGTAAGGAACAATCCAATACGGTTTGCCTTCATCATCGACTTCATAATGTGCTTCAAACAGTATAACGTCTAAATTTGAACTACGAATTTGGCGGTATACATTGCGTGATAAAAATCCATTCGGTGCATACATCGTGCCGTAGTCTTGCTTGATTTCTGCCTTTACTGATGTATTATTTGTGCTAACTAGCCCATATCCAGGAGCTGGACCTTGTTTAAAAGCCATGAAAGGTTTCTTATGTTCAATTGGAAACAAGAAATATGCTTCTTTGTTGATAGTCACACGAGCAGAGCCACCGATTTCAAAGTAATTTACTTGAGGGATCTGACCAAAGATTTTATCCACTGCTTTACGCGCAGTTGGTTCGAATACAACACGAAGTTCGTCTGGATTAGTAACATCCATGTCCTTTTCCACGGTTTCTGTGTTCAAAAATTCATACTTAGCATGTGCTTGAAAAAAGTTTGCGACGTGCAGACCACCCCAAAGCAGTATTGCAACAGCGGCAAGACCAGCATGCACAAGAACTAGCATAGAGTCTGCGCTAGAGTCTATCCACTGATAAGTGAATATACTCAGACGTAACAGTGCCGCAGGGAGAATGATGTAGGCTAACAAGTTACTTGGGGTCAGAGCGGCTACCCAAAGATAGAATACCATCCACGCCCAAAGTGCACCGACCAAATACATGACTGTTTGCCCGATATGAAACGTATAGTCTTTATCTCTCCACTTTCCAATATCCCAGCTTAAAAATAATAAACCTGACAATAAAATTACCCACAACATTGACAACACTCCTCGACATATATTATATATTTATACTTCTTATTGTATCAGAAAAGGGCCGCCGAGGTCAATACTTGTACCATGGGGATATGCTGTAAGTGCACAGGGGGAAAAAACCTCAGCCCCCTGAGGTTTTTTAGGCAAATATGAACATCCTATGTTCCAAAATATACGTCTAACTTTCCCGTCGGTGGGGTTGTTGCCATCCAAACAGCGGCCAGGTTGTCTGGTGCTGATGTTACTGCCGTGATGTAGTCACCAATGAGTTCGGTTGGCGTTGGTGACACCCCATTAGGATCGAATGAAGTTGTAGTTATTCTACGGTTTGTAAAAGTAACTCCTCCATCAAAGGACTCAGCAACAAAAACATCCAAGAGAAATCCGTTGATCTGATTCGAGTAATATATGACCCTGATTGTGCCTGCAAACGGGGACACAGTAAGAGAGGGGAAAAAGTTTTGTGTACCAGCTGGTGCTCCCGTTATGCTGACAGGATCCGACCATAGTAGGCCATCAGGGGATGTGCATAGGAATACATCTGTATATCCATTCCTAGCATCATTCCACACAGCATAAACAGATCCACTGTTTGGTCCATTGGAAATGTCGGCACCTAAACTTAGGTTTGTTTGAACTCTAAAGGCGTAATTGGGAACCGGCAACGGTGAAGGTGCTGGAACTACTGAAGAGATAAAAGTAGACTGTCTCGCGATAGGGGGCTGATACGTGATACCACCATCATAGGATATACGTAGTAAAGCAGAGGGGCTAGCAGGACCTGTGATGATGTACCCAGCATACACCTCTCCTGAAAACCCAACAGATATGGCAGAGCGATCATGTATTCCACGTGGGTCAGAAATTCGGCTTGGTGTTTCCCAAGTGGATCCTTGGTCTATTGAACGTTGCATGAAGGATGATGATGCAAGTGTGGCCAGAGGAGTATACCCAACATAGGTATTACCTCTGTAGGGACTTCCTGGAGAGCGGTCTGCAGCCACAAAAGGCTCATCATTATGGACTATAAGACCGTAACCCCTGTTGACGAATACAGGCGGAGCCCATGTGACTCCATCATCCATTGAGGTGTAACTAATAATGGTTCCATCATTGTCTCCATTGAATACATGGACAGTGACGATGAATGTGCTCGGAAAAGTGTAGTCTATTGTTGGTGCCTCTGCTCCAGAATAACCAGCAGGTTGTTGCAACAATGTGGTGGACCAAGTCTGCCCCCCATCGATAGAGCGGTAGAAGCCTATTCTCGTCGGTCCAGAGCTTGTATCCACTGCGACGACACACATTATATTAGGCAATAACTCATTCACAGCGATCGAAGGCTCAAACTGATTGCCGCCCAACGCTCCTGTAATATTTACTACAGCCAATCCTCTCACCCTCATTCATCATGGGATATTTGTGAATCGATCGATAAGTGTCATCTCTGATTGGAGCACTCGCTGAACTATTTGACCCGTAGAATTTAGACCATATACATGTATAACTGTGCTGGTCGCACTAAAATAGTCACTTTGGACTTCAAAAAAAGCTGTGTTGGTGAGGGGGTAAATGATGGTACGCGTGGCCTGAGGCAGTACTTCAAATAAGTCATGGCCTATAGGGACTCGAGCAGACTGTGTTGTATCCCACTTAAAAACTTGAATCTCAACATTACTAGGAGCATTAAGAGAATCGTTAACACATGTGACAAGGATCTGGGTTGATTGAGTGGCTCCGTCAACAGCACTATAAATCAAACCTGTTGTATTAGGCACAAAAATTCACACCTCCATCTTGGGATTACTTGGAAACACAAAGAATCTACACCATCCTCTTGAATATGTGTCATCAAGCCACCTCCTGTAATGCATACATGTGCATTCTGTTCTACCTCAATTATACCATGGACACCCCTAAACGATGTAAGGTACACTTAGTACAAATGTACACGATTAACATATTGATACCGGCTTTCAGATGTGTTATAATTGTCCCATATCAAAATGTAGAGGAGTGTTATGTGTGAAATATGTAGATGTAAATGGTCAAGGTGTGCTATGGTGTGTGAATGACGATAATGAGTCCACGCTGATCCATCGTATATCGCGTTTGCTTGAATTTCAACCTACATCAACATTTACCGAGTTGATTCCTAAACCGCACCTATCTGGAGATGACGCCACCTACGATTGGTATGAGTTTACTTTCCAAGGTCCCTTGACTTTGGCATATGTAGATTACCAAGAGGTGTTTGGAGTGCTCAGTATAGATGCTGCTGAAAAAATACGCTTGGTTACGTATGAGGAAAATGAGGAGTATGCTTTTTATGAATGCCAAAACCAATTCATTCAAGTTCTGGATACAGAAGACAACGTAGTTGTCACATATTATCTAGAGCAAGAGTGTAGTTGGGTACAACTAGAAGATATGGATACCGTCACTGACAGAGTGAATAAGATCTTGTCGGACAATGGTATCTCTACCGAAAACGTAAAATTGATCTACACCACCTAACACAAGAAGGGGATACTCCACGTCTGGAGTATCCCCTTCTTTATGTTTGGATGATGTTGTTGGTTGTCACCCTACCAAAAGTGACAACCTATGAGAAGAACTGGAGCACAACCTGCTAAGTGTGCTTCCTGGAGTAGAAGAGTGGCTATCTCTTCTACCAATATCTAAACATCCGAATCTTGCAAATGTCAATGTCATTTGTTTTGTTGACATCACAAACTATTCCATAGCGAAACGAGCTTATACCGAGGATGACAACATGCCAAGGCAGTTGCTGGTCCGTATACCGCAAGCAGAAAATATAGAAAAGGTATTGTAGCAACACAGCATCATGACTCAGTTATATTAAAAGGACATAGAAAAACAAAAGTATCTTCTCACAGATTAAGGAATCTTACGACATAAATTATCCAAGACAAACTACATTATTTCGTTTTGTGGACTGTCCAAAGAAGAAAACCTAATATAAAAGTATTTTTACATAAATATTGTTGTCCAGTGCTCAGTGTGATATAATATAGGTAGATATAAAGCGTAAGGAGTGTTGTTTTTATGTATTTGACAGATAGAGACAAGAAAAAGGCAATAGATGAGGACTACATGTGCATCAAGGATATGCATGTCTTATCAGATGAAGTCCAAATGTATGCTGTTAAAAAAGACTTGAGATCTTTAGCTCTACTGAACAATCCTTGTTTGGATGTGCAAGAGTATGTGGTAAATAAAGCAGGTCATCTAATAATGCACATTAATGACCCCTCTGAACGTATTCAAGAATTGGCTATAAACACAAATGAGTATGCTATTGAGTACATTCTCAACCCTACAGAGAAAGTACAAAAAATAGCTGTACAACGCAATGGCTTTTTACTTGAGTATATCAGAGAAGCTTCTGATGAAGTTGTAACACTTGCTTTGATGGAGGAAGGCGAAGCAATAAAGCATGTAAAGCATCCCAGTGTAGAGCATCAAATACTCGCTGTATCCGGAAGTAGTCTTGCACTAAAGTATATTGAAGAACCGTCATATGAAACACAGCTGTATGCAGTGCAATGTTACCCATACAGTATCAGGCACATAAACACGCCTTCTGTCGAGCTTCAGCAAGAGGCAATTATGAGGGACCCTAATTCAGTTATGTTCATAGATAATCCCTCAGATGAAATACTTTTATTTGCCCAGTTGATGGGTTACTCTAGAGACACTTATTGAGTGTCTCTTTTCATTTATATTTTAGTTTCCTAAGCCACTTTCTTTGTTTTGGAATCCTTATTTTCATTTGATGAAGTTACGCTGCATTGATGCGAAACATCAGAGTGGCTTGAAAGTATTCGATTAGTATAACAGCATTTGACTCCTAGGTACGCCAAAAGGACATGCTGATAAACGCTTGTCAATCTGTTATGGGGTGTTGAAAATAACTAAAAGAAAGATAATACATATTTGTGCAGATCTCTTGTAGAGCGAATTGAAGGCCTCTCTACCAAATACACGGGACGACCCTGAAAATACAACATTAGCAAATATGGTTTCTTAAAAATATGATATTGTATTTTGCCACATGCATATGGTACAATGTTTATATAAACACGTGTAAGGAGTGTGGGTTGTGTATCAGGAACATACGGAGATGAAGGCACTAATAGAAGACGACATAAAGAATCTATGTTACTTAGGCGAAATACCCTACAATGTACAGTTGTTCGCAGTAACGATTAATTTGAGCGCTATCAGGTACATCAAGAATCCTTCTTACGGTATTCAAAAGTTTGTTGTGGAGAGGGCAGGCCATCTGGTGAAATTCATCGAGAATCCTTCTCCGGAAATACAACTCATATCTGTGGAAACAAATGAGTTTGCCATAGAGTACATCAAGAATCCTACTAAAGAAGTGCAAGAGTATGTAGTCAAGCTAGACGGGACACTTATCCAGTATATTTGTGATCCTTCGCTAGATATACAGCGGTTGGCACTCTTACAAAACGGGGATTCTATTCAGCATATTGTTGATCCAAGTGAAGATATGCAAAAGTTGGCAGTAACCCAAAGCAGCTATGCATTGAAGTACATTTTAAACCCAACACCAGAAATTATCACGTATGCCATTCAACAGCACCCATCTGCGATATCACATGTGAAGAAACCTTCATTAGATATGCAAAGGGAAGCTATTGTACGTGACCCCCTGGCGATAGAGTTTATCGATAAGCCTACGGAAGACATGAAGTTGCTTGCGAAAATTTTAGGATACGAAGGGTAATGATAGTGGTAATGAAAATAATGTAAGGAGTGTATACTAATGTCAGAAAATATTAGGGATGCTATAGAGAGATGTGACCTGCTTTCTCTATCTCTCCTTTTTCAGTCTCCCAAGGAGTTAGAAACGGGAATCTATGATATGGGGTGGTATACACCCCTAATGTATGCATCTAAGTTGGGACTTTTGCCTGTTGTGGATCTACTCCTTAGCTTAGGCGCAAATGTCGATTATACAACCGATCACCAGTTAAATGCTTTACACCATGCAGTACGGGGACGTCATGCTAATGTGGTGCGTTCATTGATTGTAGCAGGATCTGATATCAATTTCCCGAATAGTAATGGATGGACGCCCTTATATAGTGCGATAGATGAAGAACATTATGCCATCATTGATCTATTATTGGGTGCTGGGGCGGATCCCAATATTCAAAGCCACATGGGGTGGACATGTCTCCATTTAGCCGCTCATGAAGGATTAACAGATCTGGTAAAGGTATTTTTGGCTGGAGGTGCAGATATAGAGAGTAGGACCACCATCGGATGTACGGCTTTACACCATGCCGCAAATATGGGCCACAGTGACATTATTCGTCTACTTCTGGAAGCAGGTGCTGACGTGAATCCAGAAAGCCATGAGGGCACTACTCCTCTGGGTTTTGCCTTGACCTACAAACATGCCAGTTGTGTAGATATACTTACCGCTCATGGTGCAATAGGTGCAACAATATGTCTATAACGGTGCAAAGATTTAGGGAAGCGGTAAGAAAGGGAGACGTGTTAGGAGCCACATTGGCTGTCAAACAGATGCCAGATGTAAACAAACCCGAACAACACCTAACCAATCATACACCAATCACATACCTGATAGTTCACGACATGGAGATACTGGTCAATACGCTCATTTCTGAGGGTGCAGATGTAAATCGTGTCTCATGTATGGGCTTGACCCCGTTGCAACATGCCTGTAGTTTTGAGCGGTCCTATGCAGTTGACTGCTTGTTACAGGCGGGGGCAGATCCAAATATTGCAGAAAAAGTTTATGGTTGGAGCGCGTTAACCTTGGCAACTATGGGTGGGCATGTGGATCTGGTAGAAACTCTTTGTTCTGCGGGGGCTCACATCGACCACATAGATTTACAGGGGAATTCTATGCTACATCACGCGGCTAATGCGTCTGCCAATCGGTATGAGATGGTAAGTCTTTTGATCTCTCTCGGAATATCGCTAGATACTATTAATGCTGAAGGACAAACTGCACTAGATTTGGCAGAAGCAGAAGGATATGCTGATGTAGTTAGCATATTGAGAGACGCCAAGAATAAATAAGACCCCCTGTTGGGGGTCTTATTTGTTTTTATTGCTGTAGTTTTTTGAATAGTAGAGCCTCTTTATACATTTTATGAGACTTTGCCGCTCGCATCCAACAGTCGCCTTCCTTTACCAGAATGATGTCATCTTGTTTCTCTATTGGATTTTCCATCAGTAGGAAATGTGGCGCGGCAACAAATTTGAATAGCTCGCTCATTTCTTGTAGTTGAAGGATAATTTTTACATCCACTTTTGCCCTCACAGTGTATGTTTCAATTAGAGTGTTAATTATAATGGATACAAAATTCAATGACTGTGACTTCAGATGTCGCATATTCCCACCTTGTTGTCGAGTAAATACATCAAACAATTTCGCATAATTAACTAAATCAACATCTCTAGGATCTGTAACCCATTTCTTAATAACTCCAGCAAATCCAGTCATGGTAGTAAGACTATGAAGTAAGTCCTGCCTACACACCATGATGATGTGCTCCAACATAGATTCATGATCCGTATCATGTATAACTTGACGTGTTGATAAATGCGCTTGTGTACCAAATCCCACCGCAATCATTCGGATAATAAACTCTGGTTGGGGAGGACCCTCACCTCCACGTAACACCCTATCGAGGTGAATGTCCGTTTCTGGATTTTGAATGTATACTTGGACACCATTCTCTTCTTTCACTAATATTGGATTTTTGCCTCGTAAGGATCTAGCAAACCCAATCAAGTTTGGTACCTCTGAATAAACTTTAGCTGAGAAGTCCATCGCGATTCCAGACTCCTGAGACGCACTTACTACATGTAACTCAGTAACATCCGCTTCTTCGTGCTGCTGAAGATACTCAGATATTGTCCTTTTGGAATCTTTACTCAATCTAGCGAGAGTTTCTATGGCCTCTATCACGCTGGAATTTCCAAAATGTCCCAACTGCTTGCAAAGCTCTTCTGTCAAATACGACATTTGAACAACACTCCTTACACATCTTGTATTTATACTCATTATACCATATACCTGGGGCAAAGTCAAGTTGACAAACTATGTACCCACATGTTTTGTTCCTAATACAGTATATACTGTATTAGGAGGTGACACTTTTGTCTATATATGTGTTGGGAGAAGCTATGGAAAGTGGTGATATGCTTAAGACATCTATATACTTAGAGAATATGGAGTATATACATCGGCGTTATGCTGAACTCGGATTCAGAAACATACTAGAATTTGCTGTAGTAAAATGTGATCCTTGCATAACAAGTTTAGTGCTACAGAAGTATACAAATGTAGATACACAAGACGTAACTGGGTATACTCCCCTGCATTGGGCGTGTCATAGTCCAAATGCAATGGAGCATATGAAACTCTTATTGGAGCATGGAGCAAACCCAAATCTTGGATCGTTGTACGGAGATAAGCCTCTTCACATCTGTATGAAATATGGAAGTATGCCTTGCGCATACTTGCTGATAGATCAAGGTGCAGACCCCAACACCAGGACAGAAAGAGGAGATGGTGTTTTACATATAGCATGTAAACGTGGAGATCACACTTACACCAAGAAATTTCTAGAGAAAGGATTACCTGTAGATGCTAGAAACAGCAGTGGGCACACAGCACTTCATGTGTCTTGTATGGGGGGACACATAGAATGTGTGAAGTTATTACTGGAATTTGGATCCGATATGCACATAGAAACAAACTATGGGGATTATGCTTTGTTGTTGGCTGAAGAATATGAGCATCCTGAAATAGTGAGTATGCTACATGCTCATGCAAGACCATAATATTTGATCACAAATTGCAAGGTGATAGCATCGTATGGTTACTACACAATGATACTGGCCACTTCAATGCTGAGGTGGTCAGATCCGTATACGTATGGCGAGACAATCTCAGTGTTCGTATCTCTTTATATCACACTAGAATTTTACTAGACCAAATAAAGTTACCAATGAGGTGGCATATATATACTTTATGAATTGAAGCCATGTATCTCTCCATGTTACACTATAGTAAGGTAAGTAGCTGGATGTAAAGGAGGAGAAGGCATGACAATACGAAATTTTCGATCCGCTGTAGACTCAAATGATGTGCTAGGTGCACTATTATCTCTAGAAGGTGTTCGAGACTTAGACGCCCAATATGCCGAGCTAGATGACTTTACATTACTTTCTTACGCAACCAAAAAGGGATCTCTCATATTGGTCGACACTCTATTGGAAAAAGGCGCAAATGTAGATACTAAAAGTGGAGAGAAATGGACACCACTGGCCTATGCCTGTGATACAGGCAACATAGATATAATAAAAGCGCTGTATCTAAATGGTGCTGACCCTGAGTCAATGTTACCACACAAGATTAGTTGTCTATATCTGTCTTGTCGGAGTAGGAATCTAGAGGTGGCTGAGTTCCTACTGAATACGGGTGTAAATGCAGACACTACATATACAGATGGATTTGCAACACTCCACTATGCTGCACACTGGGGACTATATGACATGGTAGACTTACTTATTAAACATGGTGCCAATGTAGATATGATCAACAATGTAAAAAGTACTCCTTTGCATGTAGCGTCTTTGTGGGGTAAATCAGATATAGTGGAGAGATTAGTCAAAGCGGGTGCTCAGTTGGATCTAAAAGATAAGTATGAACGTACACCTCTGCACCTGGCATCGCAAGATGGGCAATCTGAGTCTGTGAGACTATTGCTGTCTGCTGGAGCCAAAGTAAATGAGGTATCGATAGATGGAAGCACACCACTATATCTCGCAACGATCAATGAACATACTGAGATAATCAGGATGCTTAGTGATTATGGGGCTCGTTAATGCACTGCATAGTATTGTTGCAATATCAAAGAGCATGTTATAATTTAGGCATATAATAATATGTGTAAGGAGTGTTGTTTAATGTTGTACGAAAAATTAAAGAGGGCAATAGATGCCCTAGATACATCTGCAATCGTTTCTTGTGTTGCCTCAGAAAATGTAGATGAGACGAGTACTGTTTTTGGCGGTTTTACACCTTTGCAATATGTGCTTCGCACGTATAACTCTCATCCAAAGGGACTCGAGATCTTCCAGGCTTTATTATCGAAATGTCGCAACCTAGAGATTAAGAGCAGAGATCGACTGACTGCACTGCAGCATGCCGTCTTTACAAATGTTGCGTTTGTAGAAGCATTGATTGATGCGGGTGCAGACTGTACTATCCAAGATGAAAACCGCATGAATTTGCTCCATTTTGCGGCTTCTCAAGGAGAGACCGAGATGGTGTCGCTATTCTTAAGACAAGGAGTGGGCATCAATTCATTTGACGCTCTGTATAGAACACCAGCATATATGACTGTAGTATACGATCACCCAGACTGCCTGCGGTTCCTTATGGACCACCACGCAGACCTGAATACTGGAGAATACACTTCATTGCAGGGTGCATGCATCTCGGGTAGCTTAGAGTGTTTGCGATTGCTGATAAGGAATGGAGAAGACATTGCTAAACTGACCTTTGATGGAAGAGCTCCTATTCAACTGGCCCAGGTGAACGGGCACAACGAAATAGTATCTGTACTAGAGGATACACGGCGTATTTACTCTGATATGACCAGGGCGATGAATGCCGGTGATGTGCTTAAAGTAGCTATGTACTTTGAAACAGGTATAAATGTTGACCGGATGTATGACGAATTTTTTGAAGGCGCTACGCTCCTGCAATACTCCATATTCCAAGAATGTGATCTAGGAATTGTTGATATGTGTATATCGCAGTCTAAGGACTTGGATATTACTGATGTCACGGGATGGACATCTTTACATTACGCCTGTGATGTTGGCAGATTGGATATTGTGAAACTATTAGTGGATAAAGGTGCGAATATACATGCCGCCAATGTCTCGAGAACTACACCTCTACATTTGGCATGTGTATCCACAGATGTGGACATGGTGAAATTCTTGCTAGATAATGGCGCTGATCCGAATGTAAAGAATGATGATGGGTGGACACCTGCACATAAAGCCATAGAGAATGGTAGTCACGAGTGTTTACGTTCACTCGTAGATAAAGGTATTGATGTCAATGCGAATGCGGGTGACGAGACACCTCTACATCTGGCATGCAGGTGGGGCGAAGAAGACTGTGTTCGTATCCTATTAGAGAATGGGGCGTCCGTGTTATCAATAAATTCTGAGGGTGAAACAGTTCTTTCTTTGGCGACCAAGTGTGACAATGATATTATCAGAGCACTTATTTCTCAACATGCGAATTTGGAGAATTCAGTGGTATGAGCAATTATGAAAACCTAAAAAAAGCCATTGACAATGAGGACATTTTGCAAGTGTCACTACAGATTAACAACATAGAAAGTGTGGATACACCTGTTGACATCTTGAATGGGTTGACGCCATTGCAGTATGGTATGCTTGAGTCTACACCTGAGATATCCTTGATTCTGCTGGAGAAGTCGGAAGATGTAGATCTATCTACCCCTGATGGCTTATCTCCACTTCACATTGCTGCTGCATGCAACTGGTCGGAAGTAGTACAGGTACTCTTGAAAAGGGGCGCAAACATAGACATTACAGGAGTTGTGGATAGGACACCCTTGCATGGTGCTTGTTTGGCAGGCTCCACAGACGCTGCAGAGTTATTGATTGACTCTGGTGCGGATTTAAATTTGCAAGACGAAGATATGTGTACAGCTCTGTATTATGCAAGTGAGTTGATGGAGACAGAATGTATGATGCTCTTAATAAAAGCAGGTGCTAACTTGGAATTAGGCGCATACACTCCCCTTCATGGGGCGGTGATGGCTGGTAGTATTGAGTGTATAAAGTTGCTTATAGAGGCCGGTGCAGATATACATGCGCCCACCATAGTTTCCATGTCCCCATGGAGATTGGCAAAGCAGTATGACCAACCAGAGGTAATGGAGTACCTGGATAATCTATATAAACAGAGGGGAGAAGTCTGATCCAGACTTCTCCCCTTACCCATATTCCGGAGCCCTCTCCGAAGTTTTGGATCCAATAGAGAACATTTGTTGTTTATCCATGGATTTTTGCCTAATTCCCAATGGACGGGTATTAGAACATATCCTTGAGAGATTAATGTCTCTAATTTCAACTTAGTTTATACCTACATATTTGAGTTGGTGGACTAGCACCAAAGTCAGGTATTGAGATACAGCACCCAGAGTCCAGTCAACAGCATCTGGGTTAGTCAAATCAAGTTTACCCTCCGTGAGGTAGTTAAAACTGAACCCAGATTCCGACTCGCCCTCTATGAGACTAAATACCGCGTCTGTTTCCATAATTTCCCAGCCTCGAATCATGTCGGGTGTGAGAGTATCTTGTATTACTTCGTATATTGTAGACAGTGGAGCATCAGTTGCGATTTCATCCCAATCATTTCCGCATTCAGTGCAAAGGACATACGTATAATACATGGCGCGGTAAAAAGGTAGTTGTTTCACCACTGGTAAAAGCATATCACACGCTGCTTCACAAACATCGATGCCATGCTCTCCAAGCCCAAACGACTTTTGATCTAGTTGTTTCCACAAGTCCTCGTTTTGGGTGGTTGTGAAAAGACCATCTACAATGTCATTTGCATTTGAGATAAGGCCGGAAAGTTTTGTTTCTACATTTGTCATGTTGTGTGTCTCTAATCTTAAAGCTGTCTCCAGTGGATGCGAATCCATTTCCGATTTCAGCCCTCTTTCTGCTTCCCTCAGTGCCACTAAAGCCTTATGTGTTTGAAATAAAAAGTTAGCATACTCACCTATCAACATTCCACATACACTCCTTATATTTTGGTCTATAATAAAAGTATATCATGGATGAAACTTTGATAACAAGTATTGCCCTAGCTCTTTGTAGATGGTCTAACACTTTTCGATAGCATACTGTGCTTTTCCTGCAAAGGGATCAACTTGACAACATCATATCCGATATGTTTTAATAAAATTACCACAAACACTCCTTATCATTTGATATGATGCTGGCCATTCCAATCTTTGGGATGGCCAGATCCGTGTTTATAACCGTGGCTCAGACACTGACATATTGTTTTCAGTGTAGGGGTATGTTTTAATGGGGGTAAGACCAAAATTATAATGTAAATATGTAAGGAGTGTATAAAAGTATGGGATTAATAAGTAATATACCACACGGTATGGATATGACGAAGATGTTGGACTTTTTTATTGCCCAAGGGGCAGTAAAGGAAGTTTATCTGGCAGAAATGGAATCACCCACATCTAAACGTCTTGGAATTAGCACAAAAATAGTAGACTGCAATGGACAATGCTATGTAGTAACCGAAGAATGGGTAGGTACTAGCCGTGTAGTTGTTAAAGGGCCTTTTGATACAGGTCTAGTTACGGCTGGCCTTGATGAACTCGCCAAGATGAAACTAGCTTGTCAATTGCAAGGTGCTGGTGGAAAGAAAATGATAAATACTGTCTCATCCAAAGGGAAACATATGGAGGTTCACTTAGTTCCATCTACAGGATCCTCTTTTTCCACTACATTGTCTCCTTCCAACTATGCGGCGACATGGAACGAGCACAATAGCGATGCTACAGAGTTGTACAAGATAGGCATCCGATTCAAGGAATTTGCCAATAAATGAAAAGACCTCCCTGCACGGGAGGTCTTTTCTCTGTATATATGAGGACTGATGTATTTTTACGGGCGATCGCACTTTTTCATAGCTACGACCAACCAACTCGCACCTACAATACCCAAAATCGCAATAGCCACTATTTCAAGTGCCATGTTGTGCCTCCCACATTTTCTTTACAATAAGTAAACCAGATGAGATGCATGAGAGTCAATTATTGAATTTAGGAACGCTCCTACCAACTGGGGTAAGAGCGTATACATGCCTACTTCTGCAATGCTTGGGATAACCGGAACCTAGCAATCGCTTTGGATGATGGTGGCTCTGCAATGCCGGTAGCTTTTGATATAGCTACCACATGGTTTTCCTCTGTCATCATAAACGTGAAGTCATTCTCTTCTGTAAAAATCTCATGCCTCTCATACCTAGACAATTGCTGATTATATCTCTTTACAGCGACAACCGCATTATCCTGCAGCAGTTTGAAGATTTTCCCTGCCATTTCCCGATCCTGCAGTGTTTTACTATGGCCTACCTTTGCTAGAGTTGCTAAGATGTAGCTCAAGAGAAAGAAGTTGTCACCATACGTAAGATGTTCGTCATAGTGCCTTTCTTCCAATATCTTTTCTACTGCTCTGGATGCAACATAAAACAAAGGCTTGAGTGATTTGGTTGCCTTAACAATTGCTTCTAAACTTGCCTTAGATCCAAAGGCTTTCTCAACAATCATAGAGGAAAGAGTGAAGGGGTATCTGTATAGGTTTATACCCATATCACTTGCTACAAAGGTGTGCATCTTTGGACTTATAGTGTATTCATAGTCACCAAAGGTCAATTTAGCAGATGCAGTGACATCATAGCTGGACCCAGCATTTGTAAGCCTTTTGACCATACTCTCTACAGAGTAAGACATGTATATACCTCCACCAATGTGGACAGGCTTGTCTTGCTCTGATTTGAGAACCTCTTTAATTAAGACATGATCGTCCGCTAATGAGCCATCCCTCACAAAAAAATCTTTTACATTCAACGACATATACCTACACTCCTTATACATTATGTTTATAAATTGATTGTATCATATATAGTATATAACAGTCAATTTTTGTAATCTCAGCCAGTGACCTTGACCGAATTGATTCTTCCAGTGTACTCTAGGTACAGAAGAATGTAGGGGGTCATATGCATGAAGGAACGATCAAAAGACTGGTTAGATAACTTTCTGGCAGTATTTATATGCATTGTTATACTTGGTGGGATAATCGCAGCTGTGGCAGGGGTTTACAGACACACACAAGAAAAATTAGAGATCATCGACAAAAAGAGTGCCTACATATACATGGATAGAGGAAAGCATTATGGCGACGTGGAAGAGCTAAAAGAAATATTGTCATATAGAACTTTCAAACGGCAGGGTATCCAGTACGCGTTTCTTATGGGCGGAAAGACTTATACAGTGACGAAAGAGGATTACGACAAATATTCTGAAGGAGACTTTATAAGGATAAAAGGCACTATATTTCAGTCAGATGGTACAGATACACGTGTATTAGGTGAATATGTACCTACCAAAGATAGATAGTCAACATAAAAAAAGGAGCCACGTTTCAAGTGGCTCCTTCTTTCATACATCGTCCTCGTTCATTACAGTAAAGTACTCTTCTCCATGCCCCCAGTGTACCCGTCCCTTGCGGTCTACAACAGCGACATGACCAGGCATGTTTTCGATCTCTCCTAGTAACAAAAACACATCCCCTGTTTTAAAAAGACCCGTTCCTTGGGCTTCTGTAGGCAGATGTGCATCAGAGTACTCTACAATTTGTAACTTGCCATTCAACATAACTATACACTCCTTATATGCTATTTTCAACATTGTACCATATCTATCTATTCTTGTCAATGTGTGTATTGTATGGAGCATTGCTGTGTGTTATACTTATAACATAGAGTATAAGGAGTGTGTTGTAATGTTGAAATTATCTGCAGAAGAGTGGTACACTGCTATTGAAGAGAAAGACATTCTTAAATGTATGTTGCTGGTGGAGAAACTGGTGGATGTGGATGACATAATCAATGATCATTTGCAAACTACAGCTCTGATGCTAGCAGCGCGTTATGGGCTGAAAGACGTAGTCGATGTATTGTTGTTACGCGGGGCCAGTGTAACCAAGACAGACCAAAATCTCCAAACATCCCTGCACAGATGCGTTCGTCATGGACATTTAGATTGTGCTGTTGCACTTATCAAAGCTGGCTCTCCATTAGAGGCAAGAGATATATTTGGTCAAACACCTCTAATGTTGGCATCAACACATGGTCAGTTAGAATGTGCAGTTGCCTTAGTAGATGCTGGCGCCCATGTGGACATCAGTGTATTAAATACTGCCACAGACTAAAAGACTCCAACGCTGGGGTCTTTTTCTTTTGTTACCTTGTGTATCTAATATTGTACATAATGTGTGGTGTATGTTATACTTTCTATATAAACAGATAAGGAGTGTTATGTGGATGTCTAAAGTTTATGTTATGTTCGTTCTAGGTGTATGGAAGCGGGAAGATACTGTGTGGGGAGAAGTAGTGCTAGATACTATGGATCAGACCAACCATCTAATTCGTTATGTGTTGGAGAACAATGAGTCTATCACAAATACCACAACATACATTCCAGCCATCACATCAAGAAATGAGAAAGGTACATGGTTGTTTCAAGGCTATAACCGTCGTTACCAGTTCTATGCGCAATGTATTGCCGAAGAAAGTCAAAAATATTGGGTGCAACGTGCAACTAATGTATTGGCAGATGAGATTATCAAAGCCACCAATTCTGTAGCTTTAAACCCCGCCTATACTGCTGGAGCGATACTGCACACAGTGATGTCTAGTTTTGCTGAACGTAAGCTTTTTGGCGCGAAAATTTGTGGTCCCCATATTGTACTTACTCTTGAGTCCGAATCTGATGCTCAGAAGTTAGTACAAGAAATACACCAATTGGTCCATCTTCATTCTTTGACTACTTAAATGTGTATTGGAGGTAATTACAATGTCAGAAGTATCAGAAAACCGAGTTTGGGAAGCAATACGAGAAGATAATGTTTTGGATCTAGCACTGGGGTTGACGGAGATTGATGACATCAATATGTGCAATGAAGATGGTCATACTTTGCTGGTGTATGCGGTACTACATAATAAGCCTTTGGCAACAGAATTGCTTATTGGTAGAGGGGCAGATGTGAATCTAGAAACTAACTCAGAGAGCAACGACACACCCCTATTAGCTGCCGTCACCACATACAATACGCCGATCATGACTATGCTGTTAGATGCCGGGGCATCGCCCACTCTGGCGAACTCATTCGGAGAAACTCCCTTGAGGGCCGCTGCAGGCAAAGTTGGATGGGAATTGCTTCTCAAATATGAATAAAAAAGGAGACACGCATTCAAAGCGTGTCTCCTTTTTTATTCATATTTATTAACACACCAATACACTCATTATTCAGTGCTTCAGTTGCAAGAATCATCGGAGTCTTACCATTATTGGCTTTAGCATGTGGATCTGCGCCATGTTTTACTAAGAACTCTACAATCTCGAAACTGACACGACTCATCAAGACTGACCAGTGAAGAGGTGTATAGCCACTAGGATCTGGCTTATTAACCTTTGCTCCAGCTTCTATGAGAAGCTCAACTGCTAGCATGTCTTTCTCCTTACATGCTGTAATCAGAGGTGTGTCACCTATATCATCCACCGAGTTTAAATCAGCATTCCGTTGTATCAATACATTTAGAATTCCATACAGATTCATGTAAACAGCATACCCTACCATCGTTAGTCCTAGTGTCTCGTCATGGACAGTATTGAGGACATCTTCCTCCATATTTTCTGTGAGAAGGAGGAATCGGAGGATATCTTCCTCATTTATAGCTTTTACAATATCGTAGCTCAACATTCGCTACGTCCAGAAGCAGTAGCAAGAATATTAAAGCAGTGCGTGTTACGGATTCGTACAGCAAATTCGTATGGTGTAGTTAGCCCCGCAGACTTCCCAGCATCTGGATCAGCGCCATATTGCAAAAGGAGTCCGACCATGTGATCCCCGCTCCCATTACGTCTCATGACCCAGTGTAGAGGAGTATAGTTGTTTTGATCGAAAGTGGAGACATTAGCCCCTGCGTCCAACAGAATTTTTGCAATCTCATAATCGAGATTTTCACAAGCTACATGCAGTGCGGATGTACCTGAAACATCTAACCGATTTACATCTGCCCCTTTAGATATGAGTGCCTGTATGATGCCCGCCTGACGTTCTATTGTCGCGTGGACCATCAAGGGGAACATATCATGCGCCTTATACTGGTCATCCAAATAATCCATATCGTTTCCCTCTAGTAATAACAACAGTTCAAGCACATTTCCACGCTTAATAGCCTCTCGGATATCCAAATCTAACATTTTTCAACACTCCTTAGATTTACTATATATCTAAAGTATACCACATGGACCATGCTCAATACAATCATTCATTTAACATACCAAAAAGGACACTCTTCAGAGTGCCCTCTCGTTTAATCTATTACTATCGAGACAATATTATTCTATTCTAAGCAGTATCTTCCAAATCTGAGAAATCCCAGTATACTTTCTTACGGACAATAAGATAAATGCTGTGAACTACTACCAATGCTCCATGTATAGGTAGAACAAGTGCCCAAGCAAGGTGCTCTGGGTAGAGGTACCCCACCACAGTGTAGGTGGAGATAGAAAAAGACAAAGACAATGCCGTCACTAGGAGAACAAGTATAACAATGCCACCATCTAGGGATGTTTCTTGCTGATCCTTTCCTTTGTCAAAAATGACACCCATAAAAGCGCCTGCTATTAGTAGTCCCGCCCAAAGGACCATAGTAACTAAAAAGGGCTCATAAAAGAGCATACTTGTAGGCTTTACAAAAAGAAGTACTATTATGGATGCACATGCACCAAATACCGAAGAAAGAAGTAAGATGCGGTCATGCAGATACAATCGTCCCGAGTACTTTTGTTTCCACCTGTCAGATTTCATAACTAACCAACCCTCTCATTATCATATAGACTCGTCTTCTTCAGTAAGAATACACAGTGTGCTAAACTAACTATACCTTGTATAGGCAACATCAAGAAAAGACCTAACATCTCTGGGTAGATATAGTTAAATAGTTCCACTGATATGAGGGAAAAAAATAACGAAAAGATGGTTGCGTAGAAAATAAGCCATACAGTTGTTATGTGTATCTTTTTCCTTTCACGTGCCTTTCTTCCTTTAAGCAACTTATACACCAGGTACAGTGCGACGGAGATAGGTACTGCTGCTCCAATAGGATACATTGTGAGCGCCTCTCTCTGTTGTAGGAATAGATACACAACTAAGGATGTGCACGCTCCCAGTATTGCTAAAACTAGCATGCTGAGATGAAAGAGATATGCGGTTTTGCTCTTTAATCGTAACATGGTGTGTTCCATTTATCAGTCCCCCTAGAAATAAGATACCTACATCATATCAAACACTAGATATACATGTCAATAGCCCATCTTTCCATGTTTTGTGTGCAAGGTATAGTGTCTAATAACATATCTATTGCTTCAAGGGGTGTGCTTGTGACGTAGCATGAGAAATGTTGACCATTGATCTGAGACGATACCACATTCTCACCGCCCACCAATACTGGTGAGGCATGTGCACGATGGGTAACAACGTCTGTTCAGGAGGCGCTAGACACTGGGGAGGCCTCGGAAATGTATATGTTAGCCTATAGGTGCTATTTGATTAAAGGTGGGTGTGTAGTATTACAAAGATTTACACCAACGGTGTAAGGGGGTGTAAGATTAAGCGTAAGGAGGTGTTTATATTAGGTCCTGGAAGGACTAAGACCGTCGTAAGGTTCAAAATCCTCAATAGGGACAAAACGTATGAAAAGATGTGATAGATATAGTATGCTGCAGTGTATATTTGGGTGAAATATACACTGCGACGTTATCCCCTTCTTGTAAGGATGTGGCGCCCTATACGCCTCGGGGGAGTGTATATTTGGTGTATATTTTGCAAAAAAATATACACTTGGCTTCGACAGCTTTACAATGAGTTATCGAATATGTATGTGTATATTGTGTATATTTTTGTGCACTCAAGAAAGTATACCGCTTCCCCAGTGTGGGGGTATATATATCTTTTTTTTAAAAATGTACACAATATACACTGAATAACACTTGGAAATAAGAGGAACAAAGTCATAGGTCTAGTAGACAAATATACACGCAAAAACAAGCATATATAAACTAGGCACCCTTACATGCAAGGGTGCCTAATCATGTGTATATTTCTGGGACAAAATATACACTAAAATATACACTAATATACACTAGGTCAGTATTTATTACTCTGGGTTTGACAATCGATGAAATCTCCATTTCTTTCCTTTATTAGTCCTAACACTTGATACTGATAAGCTATAACTCTCGAGAGACTGTAATCGCTGAGTTAGAGATGATCCCATGGATATAGAGTTGCTCACTTTACAAAACTATAATTAACATGATCATGTGTTATCCGCCACAAGTCGCCACAACCCGCCACACCACCCCTCATCTTCTTCTCACAAAGGGACAAATTTATTTCATTTATAATCTCCCCCGCCACAAACCGCCACAGATCCGCCACAACATGTCTGGACCTTTCCCAGCAAGGTGAAAATCGTTTTCAGAGAATTTTCATCCGCCACACCCCTTTATTTTTTATTAACAAAAACTTTTATATATATTTATATATATGTTTGTGGCGGATTAAATAAAAAAATACATCCCCGTGTGAGAGTGTGATTTATTTCACTAAAGTATTCATTTTTTTTGGGGGGATATGGGTGTACTTGACCTCAATCCGCCACAAACGACCCTTTGAAAGCGACTAATACCCTTTACAGTAATGGGCCGGGTGTTGTGGCGGGTGTTTTTGTGGGAACGGCGCGTCATATTGTGGCGGATATGTGGCGGCTTTGTGGCGGAGTCTTACTTTTCAAATAGGAATCCGCGCTTTCTTGTAAAACACGTGTTGAATATGTGGCGGCTTGTGGCGGATTTATGAGGAAAAGAGAATGTCACAGGCATATATGATTCAAATTTACACCGCTGGTGTAAATGAGTGTATATTCGTTCTTGCCGAGGCTAAACCCCGTCTACCACTCTTACTTTACACCAATTTACACCAAAATTTACACCGTGTACAGAATCACGATACGTAGTTCCCTGCCCACTTTTCCTCAATTTACTGTTCTATCTGTGGACGTCATCTTTCAATAGGACATACATATATGCGTTGCATGTGTCCTATATATGTCCCTATATATATCCCTATACTTATTGCTTGTGGAGAAAAGAACAGCCCCCCATCAAGAGCCATTTTGATGCCTTTGGGGGATATATTGAAGTGGAACCGCCCTCAGCTCTTTAACCACTTTGCCTTGATGCATCTTGTCTCTTAAGTAGGGATATATTACAGTGGAACCGGTCTTGTTCCTTTTTTTTATTTATTCAAACACCCCTTTATTATTATTATTAAATAAATAAAAAAAATAAAAAATAATAAATAAACGAGATCATTTATTGTATGATCTCGTTAGGGGTGTATATCTTCTCTTCTCAATATGGTATACGCGTGTTCGACGCATAAGTTTGCTCTTTGTCCACAAAAGGGAAGGCACGGTTCCACTGTAATATGTCCCGATCCAAGAGACGATGCATATCGAAACAAAGTGGTTAAAGATCTTAGAGCGGTTCCACTTCGATATGTCCCTACATCCTCGCCTCCAGACACTAAAAAGTGACCGACTCTTTTACTGATAAAGACAAATAATAGGGACATATCCGGATATGTCCCTATATGTCCCTATATGTCCCTGCATATTTCCATGTGAGGCTACACTGGCTTCAACCATTTTGCGCCCAAAATCTAACATTCAACCCACCAGCTATGGAAACAAATTTCTCTTTGCTAAACAACGTATACTTAGAGACAGCACCCTTGTGTTTTATGTTGTATCCATTAGGTGCAAGAACCAATCCGTCACCATTCGTGTTACAAGAGTCTTCGAAGTGAGAACGTATGATAGGTGTAAGATCTTTTACGCTGTACTTGTTGCTTTTTATATATGAGTTCACTGCTGTCACCATTGTATCCATATTGATAGCTATACATTCCTGCCCGAATACAGCAGCTTCTTTATTGTTTCCATACTTGCCAGGTAAGTTAGAAGTGGGTGTAAATTCTCTCACTGCATATCCGTCTCCGAAGTAATTGCCGTGCATATTGCCTTGTGACTGGGCATAACCACCTAGGTCTTTCAGAAAGTCTGTCAAGATATCTGAGTCTTCCTCTCCCCCATTAGCTATATCCACAATATTTTGCATTATTTCAGGAACCTGGAATATGTCAGAATAACTAAATCCTATGGCATTATGCTTATGTGTGACCAAGTCATGTTCTTTCGCCATCTTGAGTACATAATACAAACCAGTCATCACAGTGCTTGCGACAGACTTTTGTCGGGACTTCATCTTTGGGTGAGATAGTTCTACTGCACGTAGCATCTTCTTTAGCACTTTTTTTACACGAACATCTGGCTGCCTCATGTTCCATAAACAGAAACCCGTCCAGAAGTTTTTATCTTCAAACTCACTGAACTTTGATAAAGTCCGCTTGGCAGTTTTTCCCCTATCAGACTGTTGAAAAGACTCGTAAATATATAGCTGCAAGGAACGTGTAGCTATAGAGGTGTCCTGTATAAAATTTTGCCCAAAGGAAATGACGCAATTCCGGAGTTTATAGTCATTATTTTCCTGTCCCCCGTCCCCTCCACCAAGGAGTTTGTGCGTGCCTTTTCGCACTACTTTCTTCATTAAAGTATGCATTTGTTCATAAGTTTTTTTGTCCCACCCATGTGCTTTCTCTGACCCACCATATTCATCCAGAGTAGTTATCATTGTATAGCCATTGGTCAGCATTTTCCGAGTTGCGGCAGGCGTTGCATAGAATCCTAGGGTCTCAGAGTCCTTACCTAGATACTGATGAAGCACTTCTATGATGGTAGACTTACCCGCTCCTTGTTTACCGGCCAGATGAAGTATTGGAAGTATAGCATTCACCTTACGTACATTGAATTCATGAGGTATACACCCCAGCCAGCCTAGAATTAGCAACATATTTTCTTTGGTATGTAGCTTCATGATGTTCTTCAGGACAAATGGCATGACCTCTTTTTCCCATTTTTTCTTCTCATAGGTCAAATGGGTGTATTGATCAACTTCGGATCTATCTATCTGTCTGGAGTATTTTCCTACATACTCGTATTTGTCAGATATTTCACCTTTCAAATCATACACTTCGCCAGTAGGCGTACAGAAAAACTTGTCCCCATCATTATGATCATTGTGTTTTGTACCTAGGCGTTCATATCCTAGAATCGTGGTACCTTTCTTTTCTTCTTGGAAGTTGGCCAAGGTCACGTACAGGTGATGCAGACCCTTCATATGATTTTTTGCATCATGTATCGTAGCACCAGAGTGTCCCACTTGTTTTTTTAGTTGTTCTCTAAAACTGTCCATGGAGTCAAATGCATCACTTGTTAATCTTAAAGTGTAAGGATCTGAGATGTTGTTATCCACTATCAGTGTGTATGTGTAGTATCGTTCTTGCAAGTCAACCTTGTCTACCCTGGTTAAATATTTTGGCACTAGTATAAAGTTAGTTATATACTCAGATCTATTTTTTTGTTGTCTGCCTTGAGTGTAAGTTTTGTTGACCATGATGCGTCCATTAGACTCAAAAACCACATCACCCATACCTTCCCAATCAAGGTCAAAAGTTTGTTGCCTTCTCAAAGCAAACTCCACATCTAATGTTGTCTTGACTACACCTAAGGACTTGAGTTTGTTGCTAACCCAAGATGTTAATGTACTATATTCTACATCCTCCAGGGTTATATCTTTCAGCATAAGCTGGAGCATTTGTGTAGATAATATTCCGGAAGGCTCGCCCATTTCAAGAAGCGTGTCGAATCTTTCAGTGACTTTTCGAACATTTTTAGTCAGATGTTTTATTAGTTGCAGATCCTGCATATCCGCAGCAGTATCAGATGTATTTGTCATCTCATTCCCTCCAGTATCGATCGAAGGGCCCTTTGACATTGTAAAGATGAAACATGACTCTCCTGATATCTTGACTAATCCACCTAAATGTGGTATAATTTTATTATCCAACATACATAGAGAACTGCATCTTCACATTGCTAGAACCCAGCATATGTGTTCCTAAAAAATGTAGTTTTTGCGAGCCCTTTTAATGGATCTTTGGTCGGAGACATTAAAGGGGCTTTCTTATACGTGTATAAGCTATGATTTACGACGGTTTGCATTATGCTTCCGATTCCCTTCCCTTACTTTCAAGGCATACTCTGGATCTGTTCTAAGACGTTCCTTTTTCCTTTCATTATGCCTTATTCTGCGATTCAATTCTACTTGGGCCAAATCATACACTCTGTCAATAGGCAATTCTCGCACATTTGTTATCATTGCTACTTTCTCACTCCTCCCTGTATATCCAGCATAACACAGGTGTGGATATCTGTCAAGAATTTGGAATTATTACTATATTATTAGCGTTACAAGAAAGTCTGCGTATCTTTCTACCTAGGCCATACCCAGTTCCTTGAGCCCTAGGGCATTGGCAGGTTACAATACTGTGCAAAGGGGGTTTGCACAATGTCTAAAAACAGATGGGCCAAAGTACGGGAAAATTACCAACAATATCTACCATGGAAGAACATGATTGACACATATAGTGGTGTGTACTTGACTCAGTCTTTGTTGAGACACCTAATAAGTCAGGCGAGAGATGTTGCAGATAGACAAGAGGTAGACTTGAAGGTTTGCGATGATACACGAACAGTCCAAGTTGCTGTTGCCCTAGGAAAGATTGTTTTCGCGGTTAGGGACAGTATGTTGGTGGTGGAACTAGATGAAACTACATTGCAACAGATGTCTATTATTGAGGACAGATACAAAGAGCTTGAACAGTATATAGAAGAACAATGTACTAGCTGGTTCGACAAAGGATAATACAAAAGCTCACTCCTTGACACCGAAACCTTGTCCGTGTTAAGCTGAAGATATAATAGAGAGGAGAGAACACATGGAAAAAGATGGTCAACTTTATTATGGCTCTCTTAAAACGAGAGATCTCTACATACTAACTTTGAGTGTACATGTAATGATTGTTGTGTACATTTTGGACACTTATCTGAACAACCCTTCTTTCATCAGCTACCTGTTGTCCTTATTTGTTGCACTGTTTTTTTACAAAACACCCATGATAGTTCTCGATGAGAAGAACGATAGAGATGCCTTACCACACCACCGTTTTATTGTTATGATACTGTCCTCTATTATTAGCATTTCCGGAGTAGCTCCATTATTGCTTCAAGGATTCAAAGAGGGACACATGTATGCTTGGTTCCTTTCCGTCATACCAGTCTATTGTGTGTTTACACTTATCTACTTGTGGTGGTTACATAAGCGGAAGAAACTCATTATCGACACTGGTAATGAATAAAAAGAGCATCCCTATCGATGGGATGCTCTTTTTATTTTTATATGCAAATAGTTGGTTATTTATTTGAAGCTTGATATGAGTTGTACAATTTCCTCTAGATACAGGCCATGTTCAATACAATATGGCACGTTGTTGAATATATCTTCTTTCATCTCAATACTGGCACCATGAAGTAATAGCGCCTCGGCGGTTCCCACATTACCCTGTTTGCAAGCCAAGTGTAGTGGAGTTTGGCCTGGCGAGTCCCACTCTATATCTACATTATCTGCCTTGGCTAGTATCATTTCCACAATACTTAGAGATGTAGAATCTTCAGGGGTAGTACATAATGTGTATAATGCCAGGTAACTCTCTTTTTCACTCAGCTTCAGAACTGATTCCAAAAATAAGCTTACACACTCTATATTTTTAGATCGAACTGCCCACTGCAGTGGTGTTCCTTGGGGACACTCGATCGCGACATCTGCCCCTCTGCCAAGCAACAATTTAGCAACATGCCCCCCTTGCACTTGGGCTGACAGGTGCAAAGCCGTTGAACCAAACATATCTTTTGTATCGGGGTTAGACCCTACATCAAGCAACAATGCGAGAATATCTTCAGAGGCGTAATTCAAGACAGCATGCTGCAGTACCGTCCGGCCGTTGAGTTCTATGTATGCTTTGTTTAGGTCGACTTCGCCACTATAAACAGCTACTGCCAGCTTATCATTGTTTTCTATTGCACTTTTTAGCTTAGTTAGCATTGGTATCCCCTTCCATATGCTTCTTTATGATTTCAACACATTCTGGATATTTGTCATTTCTTGCCCACCTCACGGGTGTCAAACCCAATGAGTCTTTAATATTGTAGTCAGCACCAGCATCTAATAAGCATCGTACACTATGGGAATATCCGTGTGTACATGCCAAATGTAAAGGTGTTGACTTTTTGACATAGCTGCGAGTGTTTAGATCTGCACCTGCATCTATTAAGAGTTGCAGACATCCCACATCATCGCTCAATACTGCCCAATGTACAGGCGATCTGCCATACGCGTCCCTCTTGTTTATGTCTGCACCTAGAGCTAGAACATGCTCTACAGCTACAGGCATGTTTGCACGACATAACGCAGATATTATTGGTCTGCCGTCTAACGGGTGGCAAATTTCTACATCACATAGGTCTAAAGCTAACATAACACCTAATACATCTCCATTTTGTATAGTAGCAAATATGCCCAACAAAACACCCACCCCCTATTACCATTATTGTACCACCCATGCGACACATCTCACAATAGAATATGCTGAGCGTTACCTCTCTCTGTATATTTGAGAAGGCCTTTCTTTTGTCTTGAGCCAATATCACTCATTTGCACAAGCATCTTAGACTCCCCCATTTGTGTTTTCACCAGATGCCATGGCGCATATTCCACATAGATCAATCGTTCCCATTATACACGGGAGAACGGTTATAACTGCAGATTTATTTTGCATGAGCTTGCCAAGTCTTGACATAGAAGAAATGTCAATGGTATAATAACTTCAAATGGGAGGCGATGCAAATGTACGGCGATAGCCAAGTGTTCAAAGAAATATCTAGTCATGTAAAACAATTTTATCCAGATGCATTACTCAAAGTACAAAACAGAGAAGAAATCATTTTTTCCATGGGTAGCTTTCGGACTTGGGCGAGTATCAAGGGTTTGCCTGCGGAGAAACTGGGAGATGCTCAACATATTATAGAGTTGATCCTGAATCGTATAAAAAGAGAGTTACTACACAACCTCGGATATGCATTAATGCCTGGAACAACCTGGGGCAATAAAGAGTACAGATCTCAATTGTTTGGGTCGTCCAAAGACTGGAGATCCCAAATGTTGGGTGAGAAAGTTAGAACTTTTTTTCACGTTACAGAACAATGGACCCCAGACGGTAAACAAGCGATTGTGACGTACAGACCTCGTCATAACCCAGAGGATGGGGATCCCGTGGTGAAGTACATCAAAAAGACCGTCAAAGATATCATCATACTCAAAGAGCCAACATTTGAACTGAAAAAACTATTAGATCCAAACTTTGCTCCTGAAAAAGCAAAGTTAGAAATCCGACAGGATACAGTGCATGGAGACATCAATCAGGTCACTCGTTTTACAGACGATGTATTTCGTGTTGCTGTAACAGATGAGCATGCGGTGATAGTCCACAAGGTTGTAGAGTCTACAAAGAATTCTCTGATAGTCGATGTATTCGCCGTAGCGCAGAAAGATACTAATTCAACCGAAGGCGATGTTGACAAATTGTCAAAACGGTACACAATTCGGACGAGTGATAAAGGGAAAAATACTCAGTCTGTGAGTGAACTTAACTCGCCTGCTTGGATGGCACAAGCCGTGACCAAACGTGATTTTGTTAAGAATCCCAACAACCGGCTTATGCACGAACACATAAAAGAAGATGAAAAATTCGCCGGAGAGTACGTGTGGGTTTGCTCTAACGATCTTGTTTATGTACGAGGCTTTGCAGACACTTGGTGGCCTTTAGATGGAGGTCTAAAAGCGTTGGCTGTATTGTCAACAACTGTAGGTGATGCGAACTACAAAAGAGAATACGATGAATTTCTGCTTGTAGAAAGACTGAAGAAATAAAAAGAGCACCCAACATTGGGTGCTCTTTTTATGCTCCGTAGAGGTGGAGATTGTGGGACTCCAACAATTCAACAATCAATTCATTGTTATGACGCGCAGCCAAATCTCGTGCAGTCCTACCGTAAATATCACGTGCCATTGAATCAGCACCTTTGCTTAATAAGTAGCTAACGAGAGAAGCATTGGAAAACAAAGAAGCAACCTGCAATATTGTAAACCTATCTTTTTTGTAGGACTGGTTTATGTCTACACCCGCATTGAGCAACAAATGAACAATGTCAGTGTATCCGGCTGCGCTTGCTAAATAAATAGCAGAACTTCCCTCATCATCAATAGCATTTAAATCGGCCCCATGTTCCATCAGGATTCGGACGATGTCTACATTCCCACAGCTTGTGGCAGCCATCAGAGGAGACCAATCTTTGCCTTGACGCTGATTTACATCCGCTCCTTTATCCAACAAGAACTTCACAATATCTATGTGTTCCTCATGACAAGCCTGTTGCAGTGCTGATATGCCAGAGGACCCATACCCATTTATATCTGCCCCGCCATCTATTAAAACTTGCACTACTGGCAGATAGCCCGATTCACTGGCGAGTGCCAAGGGTGAGTAGTCTGTTTCACCTTGACTGCCTAGGCTTGCGCCAAGATCTACTAGCATTTTTACAATCTCTTCTTTGCCTTCCCATACAGCAAACAATAACAGTGTCCCATACGAGTTTTGCCTTTCAATATTCATGTTTATGTCTTTTATATCTTGGATTCCGATAGCAAAATCTAGTAGGTTTCCAGTATCAATGGCCTTTAAAACTCTATTAATAGTTGCTTCTTCCGACATAAACAATACACTCCTTACTCCGACTAGATGTAGACAGGAATAGCATATAAAACGATGCCTGATACACCTCAGATTTTACTTCCCAGTATCCGCTCACACACGACTCTAGTATTGTAGTCCTCCCAATTATATGCATCTACTAAAAGAACTACATCAAAGAAGTTTGTGAGAAGATGATATGCCCATGCTTCTTTACCTGTATTAATACGTAGAGGCTCTTTTTGTTTTACTTTGTTTATATACTCGATGTAGGATCCAAGATCACAGTTGGTGATTATGTCCTCAATAGATAGGTTGAAGCCACAAGTACCAAGGTAAGATAATAGGGCCTCAGACATAAAGCTCTCGATCTCATATGATAGATTTTCAGGGTCAGCAGTCAAAATCTCATCATTATTGCTAAAAAAGTACTCAACCATTTTGGTAATATCCACATGCTCAGCGATCGGTTCAACATGGGACCACAAACCTGGTGGCATGCGATCTTTCCAAGTATTGAAACTGGAAACTTTAGTCGCCCCATATGCGATTTGCACACTTCTGATGAGCTTTTCAGCTTCAACTAGTGACTCAATCTCTTTTCCTGTCCAACTGTCTTGATTAGTTGTTTCTATCATATACTTGAGGATATCATCTGTGCCCAATCCATCTCTGAAATGTCTTTGCGCCTCTGATATACAAGACAATGCCTCTTTTAACTCTTTCACACCTAACGATAATTTCAATGCGTCCACACAAAACACTCCTTACATATATTTTATAAGGTAATTATATCATTTCCTGCAAAAGGTGTCAATACATAACAAAAGGGACTCCATATGAAGCCCCTTTTCATTTGAGTCAATTCTACTGACCATCTTCGGTACTGTCTACTACAGTTATGTAGTTTTCCGCAGGATATATTCCTGTAACAGTGAGAGAGTTACCAGCCAATTTAAACGTTGTGCCAACCTCAACATTGAATGTCATCCAATATGATTTGCTATACCTAGTAACTACAATGGAGTCCGCATCAACACTTGATAATACTTCGCTGAATGCATCGTTCCCAGGGTTGTGATCTCCAACTAGCCACTTATACTCTCGTATCTCACCTGATTGTTCTGAGGAATATACATTAACTGTTGCTTCCATTGCTTCTTTTTCCGATTGATTCTTTATGCTATACCATATGAATACCAAAAAGCCTATCACACATACAATAATAAGACCTATCTTAACACTTTTCCACATAGTTTACACTCCTTATATTCTGTATATAAGTAGTGTACCACACACACATTATATAAAACAATACTTTATATGTCTGGCGCGCATAAAAACGAAAAGAAGGCCATATAGGCCCTCCCTCATTCGAAATATTCTTTTACTTTTTCACATGCACGGTCTGTGTAATAACTATTGTAGTCATAATCATAATCATCTCCAGACAGTAACACATCACAAAAGTTAGTGAGCAAGTGATAAACCCATGTGATTTCATCCCAGCTATTTTTATACTCTTTTTCTTCCACACGGATCACATACTGTACATAACCCTTCATATCGCATTTTTCAGCGATAGTCTGAAAGGAAATGTTGATCCCGCAGGTTTCGGGATTGCCAATACATCCAGCTACATAACCCTCAATCTCAGTGTCTGTATGGTCCTCAGCATCGATAATATCATATCTGCAGCTCGCATAATAGTTGCCCATTTTAGTGATGTCTATATAAGAAGCAATGGGCTCTACAAACTTCCACAGATCTTTGTCCATCTTTTCTTCCCAAGTGGACTTCGACCCTTCTTTAGCCTTAGAGAACTTCTTGCTTATCGACTCTAGCGTTTCCTGTGCTTGCTTTAGTAGTAAAAACTCGTCACCATCCCACTCTTGGCGCATCATCTCAAGTTGTATCTCCAACTCATTGTCAGTTCCGAACCCAGAAATGAAAGTTTTTTGGGCCTGTTCTACCAATGCCAATGCCTCCTGCAACTCCCGAGCGCCCACTTGCATTCTCAACACGTCCATACACAAAACACTCCTTACATATTTTTATACTATCATTATACCATACTTGCGCCCCTTTGCACAAGAATGGAGTAATTGACATGGTCAGATTTCTAATGTTCCACTAGTTGATATAAGACAGTGCGAGGAGTGTATAGTCATGACTGATTGGGATCAAATACCACGAGATGAGCAAGTAGTGATATGGAAAAAAGACACAAACTTTGATTCCCTTAATGATACTATAGGCCATATAGTTGGCAGATATGTTGCTGGTGTGCGTCCTAGGTTTGGCAGACTTGGAACTGACCCAATATTTTTTCCTGTGTGTGTAGACATAAATGGACATACTCAAACTTGGATAGAATCACAAGGGGCTGAGTTCTCGAAAATTTACTGTTTACGGTATGAGACTCTCAAAAACGTATTGGTTTTTCGATTGGAAGACAATACATACTATGAGTTTTTGGGATTCCACACTTGCAACAATAGTAAAATGTATCCAAAACTAAATGGGAAAGATTTAGTATACATGTATAGGAAAGCTGATGACATAGATTCCCCTATTGTGTACTTATCTTCCCGCATCTGTATGCACTATGAGTTTCCTTCCATGGAAAATTTTTTTGGAAGAGAGGTAATTCAGTACATGTTAGAGACATGTGGGAGAGGTACAAAACCCCTGACCAGAAAGATGCGTTTAGAAGACATCACTTAAAGATAAGGAGAGATAAAATGGATAAGAACTGGGAAGAGTGGAAAGAGTTTTTCGAGAATCCTGATATTTCGTTAGAAGAAAAAGGTACACAAGCAGAACAGTTGTTTCCGGTTATGTACAACAAATTTGTGAAAAACACAATCACATACATGGTGAAGTTGTGGAGAGATGAAAGAGATGGGTGGGTAGGACCAGACTCGGAGACAGTATACATTGGTCCTTTCAGGGAAGAAGCCTTCAACCAAGTTCTTGAAGAAAAAAACAGTTGGCTGGTGTTAGAGGTGTGGGCGAATGGCTGTTGTGCACAGATATGGAGAAAAGAACAAAACGACGGAGAATTTGGATTGCGGGACGATTTCATAGGGAGACTAAAGTCAAGGATAGAGAATAGTACCAGAACTATTCAAAGAGAACAAGCCGAAATAGAAGAGGTCCAAAAGTTGCTAACTAAAATAGATGTTTTAGACAACTGAAAAGACACCCTTACTGGGTGTCTTTTCTTTTTGCATCATATGTTTCTTCACTTACACCTTTCGCACAGTAATCACTCGAATCAAATCCGTCCATGGACAGGATACAATCAAAGAAATGTGTTAGCATGTGGTAGACCCATTCTTCTGAATTGGCATCATCCTCTAGCTCTGTTTTACTGTCCACCTCATATGTGTAGTCGATATATCCCTCGACATTACACATGCCTGTAATTTCGTCCAATGTCGTATTGATGCCTGATTCTTGTGGATTGCAAAGAGCCTCGACAATGTAGCTGTGCAGAGCCACATCTGTTTCTCCATCCTCAGGTCGTACAATGGCTTCTCTGTGTGTTTCTGTGTAGTACTTGAGCATTGTAGCAACATCTATTTGGTCGGCAATTGGTTCAACAAAAGGCCATACGTCTCTCTCTATGTTTTGTTTCCAAGCCACAGCATTTTGACTCTTTACAGTCGCTAAGGTGTCAGTCAATTTTTCCAAACCGACTGTAATGTCCGATACGACTTGCATTTCTAAGCCTGGCCAACCTCGCTCAGTAGCCGCGATGGCGTACTTTAGAGGATCGTGAGCATCCAATCCATCACGTAACAATTGTTCTGCTTCTTTAATAAGTTTTGTAGCTTCCTCCAATTTGTAATTGCCTTTTGCCACTTTCAAAGTATCCATCTTCTGTTCCTCCTACATTAAAATACATGGACACACCCCCGATTATTCTAATGCGGGGGTGTAAATTCTACCATTCTTCGCTTCTAATATGTTCTTGTATTCTTGAGTACACTTCATTTATGTCGTATACAACATCCCTATAGCCATCTTGTTCTAGTATCACATCTAAGAAATGAGACAGTAAGGTATAAGCCAGCTTTTCTTTGTTCTCTCCAGAGTCTTCAATCCATTCCGCGTACCCATCCAGATCGCACTTAGATATGATGTCCTCAATAGATACATTTATACCTTTTTTCTCGCGATCGATTAATGTCCACACGACATATGAGCGGATGCTGGATTCAAAGTTTTCCCAGACATCTGATGCCGCAATGGATGCTTTTTCATTCGAAAAATACTCATTGGTCAATGTAACAACACAGACATCTGCAGCGATGGGTTCAAGAAAAGGCCATGCACCTGATGGGATCAAAGACTTCCATGCAGTGTAGTTATCGGCCGACACATTAGATAATCTGTCGTTGATTTCTTCCAATCCTTGAAGATGCTGCTCCAAAAAAGACAACTCATCACCCTGCCACCCCTGCTCTGTAGAATCCAAAGCATGACGCAGTGGGTCTTCGGTTTGCATACCCTCAGAAATGCCTTCCACGGCCCTCTTAAGCACATCTATTGCATTCCTAAGCTCAGCATTACCTGACATTATTTTCATGACATCCACACACGACACTCCTTACATTTATATATTGGTACTACTATTGTACCACAAAGATAAAAACTAGTCAAGAGTTACTTCGCATCTTGTCTATCAGATACTTTTTTATGGTCCCATCCATAGGAACAGAAAAACAATCCATTTGACCGTAGTCACCACAGTTAGTGTACTCTGGGCATGCTCCGGCTGTTACCAGTGTTTTTACAGCTTCTAAGTCACCAGTCTGAACAGCACACATTAATGCACTATTACCAAATACATCTGTGGCATTTGGGTTGGAGCCTGCGTCTAAAAGAGTCTTGATGATAATACTTGGGCACTTGTTGTTGAGCGCAAATATCAGTGGTTCTTCATAGTAATCTGGTTCGAGACTCATATGTATGTCTTTATCATCACCCAATTGTTTAAGAACTAATACTAAAGCAAGCAGATCATGAGATGCTAAAGCTGTCTTTAAACGTCGTGCCAAGGGATGGAGTGCATCCTCATGAGAACGAGCAATCATGATAGAGTATTTGAACATAAGATCCTCCAAGTACCATATAATCACTCCAAACACTGAATACGGATCTGGCCACCTCAACAATTGAGGTGGCCAGCATCACTGTGTAACAACCATATAATGGTTATTAATGATAAGGAGTGTATGAGGAAATTTTAAAACTCTTGTTGTATCTCTGTCAACATAATCATGTACTAGATTACATGGTCAGATTGTATCTCTTTGAGTGTATAAGAAACTCAGCTGTTTCCCCATCTACGTTCGGAATAGTACAATCAGCCCCTAGTTCGAGAAGTGTCTTCACAATGAGACTAACTTCGTTGTGTATCGCAATGTGCAAAGGTGTAGTCCCTTGGCTATTTTGTACGTTCAGACCGGCTCCAGCTGCCACTAAATATCTTATGATTTCGCTGTCTACCTCTGAATCTCCTGCATATACATGGAGGGCTGAGTTCCCTTCTTTACTCAGACTATTTACACTGGCTCCTGCGTCCACTAAAAACTTTATCATGTCAAGGGACTGAGCAAAGTGAAGAGGGGTGTGTCCATTGGCATCTGGAACATTTACATCTGCGCCTAGACACACCACCATTTTTGCTATAGGATGAGCTCCTTCAAAGTGTAGAGCATATATGAGAGGTGTGGAATATGATATCTCCATGTACTTATCGTTAATGCCATCTAGGGACTGTAAGGCAAGAGCGGCGCGGAGTGCATCTCCTGCATGCACCGCCTTACAGAAATTTTTAATTGACATTCTCACACTTCCTTACAATGTAGACTTGAGTTTGTTTCGTATATGCCCCAGAACAATATCTCCTCCGTGCCCATATAGCGTGCATAACTCTATAGAAGTGTGTCCTTGTTTATTCCGGAGATTGACGTTTGCGCCTGAGTCGATCAGAGCGATGGATATGTCTGTTGCTCCACGCACCAGTGATCTGTGGAGAGGGGTATAACCATGACCGTCAATTTCGTCTACACGTGCCCCCTCCCCTACTAAGAATTTGACAGTCTCTGCATCATCCCATGTATGAGCCTCGTGCAAGGATGTGTTTCCTTCCAAATCTATGGACTGTACATTTGCACCATAGCGGATGAGAGTCTCTGCCATTTCCTTTGTGTTAGCGAAGTGAATACCAGATCGTCCAAAGCTGTCTGGTCTATTTGGATTTGCTCCTGCTTCGAGTAGTGTGTGAACCACCGGATACAACTCAGTGGATAGCCTAGATAGCACATGCAAAACAGGGGTGTACCAAGTACCACTCACTTCATACTCTTCATCAATATTTCCTAATCCCTTAGCAAGCAACACTGCTCTAAGGATATCCTCTTCTTCTACAGCTCTTGCAAACTCCGTTATAGACATTAACATTACACTCCTTATACGTGATTTACATTTCATTATATCATGAACATGAACCACACAACAATAGTTATGTCTTCTTCCCAAATAGTATGAAGTTGTCCAATGTCCATTAGCTTGAGACTCGTTTTCTCCATTGGTACTTGCATTGCTTCTACCAGCACCCCTATATTGGGGTAGTTTGGCAATATCAAGGTGGTGATAATAAAATGGTGGTGATTTGCAAGTGATGAAAAATGACCCTTACGGATATGCCCTATACACAAATAAGGGGGAACCTACGATAGGTTCCCCCTTATTTACCCTTTGATTGTTACCCCAATCCGGCATTCTGAGCCTTCATCATGTCCGTTCTCATTCCATGCAAGAGTGTATATGGATAATGGCAACATGTTTGTTTTACCAAAGAGTATTTCTATAAATATGTCGACTTCCTTATTCCCCGCCATTATATTGTTAGACATCTCGCCACCCGGATCCCCTTGCAGCTTGAGAGATAACTTCATCCTAGCTACTTCGTCTAAGACTGCCCTCATGACTAATGTATCTATAGGTCCCTGTGTTGTGGGGTGGTCTCCACTTCCCATGTACTCAATTGACAGGTTAGAAGTTCCATTGCTGTCTACAATAGTTGTTATTGTTCTTGTAGCAAAGTAGGAGTTGTAGAGACAGTGTTGGTGGATGATCTCTACAGCGCCTGTAGATGCCAAGTTGTTTATCAGGCGTGTTACAGGCAGTTTATCCAGCAATTTTTCGATATTTGTACTCATGTATAGACTCCTCCTACATCGAAATTACACATTATCACTGAATCCTAATAGTTTTGCTAAGAGAACTACCTCTTTGTCTGGATCAGTTATTATATCCAAAACATTGACATCTTGCATTATTGCCAACTTTTGAATCTCAAATGAGGGCGCCAAGATGTAGCTTATTGTGAAAGGGTCCAGTTGGACAGCTTGCGCTTGGAATTCGAATGCGGGATTCTTTAGAAAGGCTATGCAACTTGGATCTTCTAAAATTGCTTCTCTGATCACTTCGTCTGAAGGATCAGTGATGAAAGACACCGCATTACCATTTTCGGCCACCGCAGCCAACTGGACCTCCAATGAAGGGTTCTTGATATGTTCGATTGCTCTCCCATCAGTATTTACAGCTAACAGTTGTATTTCTTCAGAGGGATCCTTAATTCTCCAAATGTTGTGAGCACTGATAGATAATATAATCTCATTCATTTCGTCTGTTGGATCTGAGATGTAAGTGTAAGCCCCTACCTTGTTTCTCAGTGCAGCCTTTTGTACATCCTCACTGGGATTCGATATATTTTTTAGTAAATTTCCATCAGCGCAGACGGCAATCATCTGCGCTTCCTCGCAGGGTTCGCTAATGTACGCAATGGCTTGCGGGTGTTTCTCTACGGCTAGCATTTGTAACTCTTTAGATGGTTTGTGAAGATTACTGATCAGCCTCGGTATAGATGTGACAGCTATTTTACAGGCATCCTCAGTTGGGTTATCCATACATGTAATGGCCCATGCATTACATCTCACAGCAAACTCTTGAAATTCGGGAGAAGGATTCTTAATGTACCGCATGTTCCGGTAATCTTCCAACACTGCTTCCCTTTGCAGTGTTGGAGAAAGATCTACCAAATATCTCAACGCCTCTGAGTTAGCAGAAAAAGCCGCTTGCTGAAGATCAAAAGGTAATACTCCCATGTAACGAAGACGAGATACATCTTCTAACGCTATCTTGCCAACTTCTCCTTTTGTATATGTGACCATATTTCGACACTCCTTACATTGTAGCAATAGTTATTTTCTTAAACGTTGTGCCAAGAAATATCTCTGCACTTCAGCTGAGAAAGATTCTGGAAGATTGTGGAGATGAGACTCAACCCAATTCATCTTTCCTCCAATTGGTACCCAAGAATTACTCTGCACTTTCATATACACGTCTCCATCAGCGGTTATGAATAGTTCCTCGCCCTTGTGAGGCCGTTCCTTCTTATCCAAATACCGATGCAAGTGTGTATTTAATGGGTTTTTCACCATATCTTTAGCATGGTTGATTTCTTCTAACCATGTTCCCATCACACTACATTCTTCCTGTTCATACACAGGTAGACCGGGTTTCCTCAGTGTCGCGGTGTGTCTCATTCTTGATTTCATTACTGTTCCATCTTCTTGGGTTCTAGCTCTAGACACCTCAACTATTAAGTCATCTTCTCTCTTGAGCAGCACTTCCGTATACGTTAGAAGTCCTGACTGATGCCCTCTACGAGGTACACGCAATATGCCGGTGAGCAAATTCCATTTAGCATTATCCGCAGGGGATGTGGACACTTCAAGTTTCAGTTTTGTAACGCTTAAAGCCTGATCACACATCTTTGCCATCTGAGAGGATAATGCCTCCGTCATACTATCTAACATTAAACAACACTCCTTACACAAATATATTATACTTAATTATACCATGGGATACACTGGAAGATCAATACTGTGAACTACTCCGAGAAAAACGGAACTCCATTGACTTCACCACATATTCTGTCGTTAACTTATTACATGACATTACAAAGATAAGGATGTGTAAAATGGGTACTATGTATGAAACGTGTGCTATCTCGAGTTTACCGATTGTTCATAAAGATGAGGTAGTTCTTTTCTTGCTACAAAAAGATAGATTTGCGTTCAATGACTGGGCGTGTCAAGGGGAAACTACAGGTCTGTATCGCCCAATTTCTTTGCCTGTATATGCCGAATTTACATGGGATGAAAAGTTCAATATCACAGAGAACAAGTATGTGAAAGAAGAGTGCAACAATCTGTCGGATCCCAAGTTTTTCAACTCAATTCTACGAACACACGATGTCGATGGTGTGGATTTTATGTTCATGCACCGATCTATGTATGAATTAGTCTTAAAAGAAATGTATGCGCGTGAGGAAATAGGAGACAAATTCCGTCGATGGGCCTTGGACTTCGTGAAAAAGGCGAAGACAGAGTTGGACGGCGTGAGTGAAAACCGGAGAATGCTTTTTTTCATGACACTCGATGTAAAATTCATGGGTAACAAATTCGTCAGATTTTTTGGCGAAACACTCAGATTAAGAGAACTTCTGGAGCAACTTATATTCTCAGATGATGAGCTGTTACTACAACGCATGGTTGACACTGTAACGTTTGACTATGCATTGCAAGTGATACGGAAAATGTGGCACCCTGGGTATGGTCGTGGCAGACAGGAAGTAGACTACCATATGATGAAAAAAGTGGCAGAGGCCATTGTCGAAAAAGAAAATCAAGTCAGAACTACGTGGCTTGAGGAAAATGAGCTCGGTGAAGACGAAAATCCAGAAGATGTTACCAAAACACACTTGTGGTATGTATAAAAAAAGGACGCCAGTAATCTGGCGTCCTCTTTTATTTTCTTCGTCCATAACGTTGCTGGCGACTTAGACCAACCACATTGGAGGATAAGCCAGCTTGGTGAGATGAACGGAAGTTATATTTCTTCGCTTCTTTCCTATTAAGGTGGTCTGTCACATACATGCCACACACACCAGCAACCAATAAAACCAACACCACAACAATATACATAGACCACACACTCCTTACAAATATTGTAACCAAATTATACCTGTAGCATGTATTTGCGGTCAATACTTGCTGTGTCTAACCCATTAGCTGTCGGAATTTGCACCATACACTGCGTTTAAAGCACTACTCGCACTGTCGCCAAAGTAGTGTTTCAATGCATGTCCCAGATTGTGGGCTTTGAAGTGGTGCCTTGTTATGACATTTCGAGCCTCGTCTATGGAGAGGCCCAACTTTTCTTCCACTAACCATCTAACTGCCATCTTAGCTGTATCATCATTCCAATATCCCCTAGGTGTCTTACCTAACTCCCACGGTTTATATTGTCCAGGATATGCGGCTTCTATAGCTGCATAAGGGCTATTCCCAAATATGTGATGAATCATACCCCCTAATCCGGCTTTTATAAACTCATGTTTGTCTAGATGATCACACACTTGTTGCCGTGACCACTGGAGTTTTTCCTCAATTAGCCATCGCGTTGCTGTTACCCCCGTGTCTGTATTCCAGTAGTTTTTTGGAGTATGCTTTATTTCCCACGGAAGGTATTCACCAGGATACGCTGCTTCTAAAGCCGCATGAGGACTGAACTTAAAGAATTGTCGCAACATATGTTCTAGGTTGTTCTCTTTGAATGTCATAGTCCCCAGATTTTCCCGAACATCGTTAGGATGCCATTCTAACTTTTCCTCAATCAACCATGTTATAGCTTCTTTAACTGTGTGCTCAGTCCAAAAATCCTGGGGAACAGACTGTAACTCCCATGGCTTATATTTCCCTGGATAAGTGTAGTCCAAAGCGGTATAACTGCTATTTCCAAAACACTGAGCAAGCATACCTTTCAATTTATTTTCTTTGAAGGTCTTTGTACCCAAATGTTGGCATACATCCTCTCGTGTCCAACCTAACACCTCTTCAATCAGATATCGTGTCACCTCTGCACCATTTTGCTTATTATCCCAAGTACCATGAGGAAATATTCTTTTTCTACCTTCTAATACATCTTTATAAATTTGTACAACGTCCATGCTTACACTCCTTATATATTTATAACCAAAATTATATCACACTTGGAGTGGAGGAACAATTTACATGGTAAAGCAGTGGATATTACAAGCACATCGAGATATGTGTGCTTGTACTAGTCTTTTCATTTCGTGTTTTTGAGTCCACATCTTCTCAATGTAGTCATGTACATCCATTCCCGCACAATCTTTGATGTGAGAGCATGCACCAGTTCTCAACAGCTTTTCTGTTGCCTCGGTACTGCCTTGGTAAACGGCATAATGCAAAGGTGTTTTGCCTAATTCATCTTGTTCATTCACGAGAGCATTATTAGAGATCAACCAATCTACACATCTTTGTTTGTTATTTAAGATTGCTTTTTTTAACATGCCTCTAAAGTCGGCACCTCGGTCAAGCAAATACAATGCGATATCCTCGTCCCCCCAACTTTCCAAACAACGGCTCAAAGAAGTCCTTCCTGTACTGTCAGGCAGCTCTAGATCAGCCCCTGAAGAAATAAGGATATCCATACCTATCTTGCTACTACAAAGTATGGCTGTATTTAGAACAGTCATCCCATAAGAATCACGGGCGTTGGGATTGGCACCAAGATCAATTGCACGTTGCGTGATCAAATGTAAACCTTCTACAACACTCAAGATCAATGCTGTCTGCATATTCCCATCTAGTGGGGAGTCTATGTGATCAAGACATTCCAACAACATTGCAGCCCCTAATATATCTTTTGCACGTATAGCGTCATACAATCGAGACTCAACATGCATATATAAACCTCCTTACAGGTATGTATATACCTTTCTGGACAAAGTATCTTGATAGACCCTCTGTCTTCATGTTATAATTAGTCTTTCATTGTGTCTAAATAAAATGAGTGTTGGAGGAGTGTTGTGGTTGCTAGGTTCAGAAACGTTTTATGGAAAGTTGCGAAGTAGAGACATATACATAATACTTCTAAATTTCCATATTCTTATTCTCTCTTTTATTGCCTTTTTAGCTGTTAGAGAGTCTTCTATATGGCTGTATTTACCTTTTGGTTGGGTAGGCCTCTATGCGGCCCGTATTCCCAGACTTATACTGGATTCCGATGAAGCAAAAGGATCCGATGGAGTACCATCCGGCATAGTCAGGCTTTGGGTTTGCAGCATATTGTTTAGTTTTATGTGTTCTTCATGTGCGATGGCGATAGCGTATGCTCTACACAATGATCTCTTTTGGCTCATAATATTTTTGCCCATATATAATGCACTCAGCCTTATCTACATGTGGTTCATAAGAGGTCGTCTGATTTAAGCAATAGAGAAAGAGGGAATGCCTATTGTAGGCGTTCCCTCTTGTTTGTTATTCCGAACAGATCAAGGATCTCATCACTCCCTAATCGTATTGCCAAGTCCTTGGGGGTTCTTTCTGAATGGTTGGCTATAGTAATATCAGCACCATTCTGAAACAAAAAGGTTGCGCACTCATCTTTTATACCTGTCAGTGCCCAGTGTAATGGTGTCTCATTGATATCAGTAACAGCATTGACATCAGCCCCATTCTTAACTAGCAACTGAACACAATCATAATGTCCCCCTCTGGAAGCGTGGTGCAAAGCAGTCCACCCATGATCATCACTAGCATTCAAATCCGCACCCATACGAATAGCCTCCTCCAACACTACATGGAGACCTTGTTCCGCGATTAGCATGACAGTTGTCTCGCCATACCTATTAGATAAATTGTATGTCTGATCCAAATACATCATACATCTCAAAACATCGCCACTCTTGATCGCTCCACAAATTTCAGACCACATAATACACACTCCTTACACTTCATTTTGTTTATTAAAATTGTACCACATACAAATCCAGATGTACAATTCCTGTCGTAGAATATGCAAATAAAGAGACCTTGTCTAAGGTCCCCATATTTCTTAGAAAGATGTATTAACGACAGTAGCAATTCGAGGTAAATTGGTGTCCAAAAAAGTCTTTATATCGTTCAAGGGAACACCTAAACTCATACGATGTTTAGTGTCTAAGTAGCCCCTCACCATTCCTGTCACTTGTCCTGACTCGTTGACGATTGGACCGCCACTATTTCCCTGTGACGAGAACATATCTATTACCATTGTAGGCACATTGGAAACCTGAGGCACTTCCCATAGTCTCAATTGCTCCCCCACAAATGCTCCCGTGGTGTACGCGAAATCCAATATTGTGGGGTTTGTATATATGGTATCTGCCCCAGAGTCGTCTTGTTCAACTACAGGATTTCCTACAGAAATCATCTGGGCCCCAACATATACTTTGTCTGCCAATTCAATTCCCTTGGGGTTACTGGGTTTATGACGATATTCTAACAGAGCAATATCATGTAAGGCATCTACTGCAAGAAGTGTTGCCTTGACATAATTTGTACTTTTATCACTATCAGTATAAAAACGAATGGATACATTCCCAGTACCAGTATACTTGTTTTCCACTACATGTGCATTAGTCAGCACATATCCCGGTTTTACCACCCATCCAGTGCCTAAACTATCCATATCACCTTGCACCTTAACCTTTACGGTGTTGTTGCGTGCATTCTCTAGTGCTGTGTTCATGGCAGTAGATTCTAAAGGCTGGTTATATCCATATGCCAAAGATATGGGTGTGTGTACTAAAAACACCGCGATTACAACGGATAAAACTGTAGTGTAGAAAGATAGATTTTTGGACATATATTACACTCCCCTTACATGTTTATATGCCAAATTCTAACACACTGTGCAGGGGATGTCAATGCTTTTGTTCTAGTAAGTCCATTATATCCTTATAGTCTCTAAACAAAGCCAAGTCATAAGGTGTCTTTCCAACATTGTTTTTCAGATGAAGTAGAACATCTCCGTTTAACAACTCCATTACTGAGTACACATCCCCCTGCATACATGCAAGGTGGAGAGGTGTATTACCATCTTCATCTGGTATGTTTGGATTTGCGTTGTGGTGGAGGAGTAAGGCTATGCTATCAGGGTCTCTATGAATACACGAAAAATGTAGAGGTGTCCGCATATCCTGATTTTGAATATCTGTTTTGGCTCCTTTATTCAGTAAGAACTCTAATACATCCATATCTAAGTATTCGCATGCGATATGTACAGCCGTTTCGTTTTGGGAATTTTCAATATTTATGTCAGCCCCTGCATCTAATAAGACTTGGGCGTTGATTAAATGACCTAATTCGAAAGCCAAATGAATGGGAGTTTGAACCCCGGATGGGGAAAATGTCATATCTGCCCCAAGCTCAAGGAACATACTTATTATTTCAGGGTATGGATATCCACTAGCCCACTGGAAGAGTGTCTGGTTGCCTAAATCGTAGTGAGCAGCATTTATATCCTCTTTATATGTCTGTAGAAATAACGCGACACCTAATACATCTCCTCTACCACAAGCTTCTTGGAAATCGTATAATGTTTTAGTCATGAGTCACACTCCTAGTAGTGTTGAGCCAAACCGTAAGTTTATTATACCATAGGTGCAGTCGGTTAGTCAACCGTGTAGGAAAGGATCGGGGCATTCTTGTATTGTACGGGTATAATATACAGTGTAGGTTCTTGACATTTTCATGTGAGAAAGCATACGATCTTGTGTAAGGGGGAGATATAATTGCTAACCAATAATACGTTAGTGTACTGCCACAATATGCTAACTGATAAAGAGAATGTACTGTCGAACACGAAACAAAGAGTTCAAACCATGATTATTTCAGCCACGGGGAGCACGATCTTTTTGGTACTAATACTTTGGCTGGTGTCTGGGACTCCATTCCACCCTGTGTACTTTTTTGGCTCCTTACTCGGAGTCTCTATTGTACTCTATGTCATTGCCCGACATATGATCGCCAGAATAATAGACACGCGCGCAGAAAGAATCAGAGAGAACCGGAAATCCATAGAAACAGATTGGCTAGGGTATAAAATGGCAGGCCATACCGTGTATGAAAATTGCACGATAATCGATTGTGTGGAAGAAGCAAAGTATGGTGTAATATTGCACAAGCTAACTCTACGATGTGACACCCACACAGATTTATTGGTTGTATACAGTTATCCTAGTGACATGCTAGTATATGTAGAAAAGTATAAACATAAATATCTATTAGATAGTGTCGTTGTCCATCAGGATATGTTAGAAGACTATAATGAAAATATGGCTAACCGAAAATTGAGGCATAACCAAACGACCCTCTTGGACTTTCGCCGTAATCGGCATAGATAAATAAGAAGGCCACAGTCTAGTGGCCTTCTTGTTAATATGTTGTTGAGGTATAAAGTTTAATAGAGTCCATTGCCGTCTTAACATCAGTATTGCTGATATCATACTTGTTGTATTTTTCGCTCCATGTTCCACCCCATTCAAAATGAGGTCCATGTCCTAGCGACTTGGCACATGATGTCAGAGATGCATCTTCACTCAACCATGTTCTAAACACTTCTTGTGATTTAAGTGCTGTTCTCACGGCAACCAGATGTAACATTGCTTCATCAAAGGTCTGCTCAGGTTGTGCAAAAGCAAGACTAAATTTGAACAAAATGTCCATGTGCCGTGCTATTTCTAGGTCCGGCAATTCAGCTGAGTCGATTACTCTCTGTACTAATGTTTCCAATAAATATTTTTGATCGTCATACACCAAATCGGTGTATATGCATCCTGTAAGACAAGACTTGATTTTTTCTGCTCGCCGTTTCAAACTATCTGCTGTACTCAAATCTCTTGTAACCATGTCATGCACTGTAGCTGTGTCTTTAGAATCATCGTTTTCCCATGAGCTTGAGTCGATATATGTGATATCAAATTCGACGCTCTTGACATCTTCTATGCTGAAGAATGCATCCGAATTCCCATACATTGTACAAAACTGTGCATACAGATCAGGGCACGAATTTTCCCTACTCTTTCCAAATAATAATGAAATGTGCTTCCCTAATTCGGTGAAGAGCACATTAATTGCTCTTACATGAAGCAATGTCTCCTCACGAGGTTTGTGTGCAGTGGATAGGCCCGGATAACGGAGGATGAATGTGAACACATCATTAATCAGTTTCAAACGAGTTTTATCAGAATGATTTACCCCACAAGTTCGTTTTACCAGCACTTTTAATATATGCTTTTGCTCCTCATAAGTAAGATCATCATGAAACACACCATTGATAGACTCAGTGACCTTATTCTCTCTGATCATATCGTGCGATTTACCTTGAGTAGGAAGATTAGTAGACATTGTAAAACACTCCTCAACATTAATATATTATTTGGTCCAATTATACCATATGCAAACATGTAGCACAATATTTTTCAGCATGCAGAAAAGAGGACTTGTGATGAATGACATTATCGAACTGATAGAAAATGAGGATTCATTGGGTGTGTTATTGTTCCTAGAAAAAACAAGAAATCTAATTGGTTCACTTCCATCACTAGATGGGTATTCTGTACTAGAGTACCTCGTACTTGAAAACAAGATACATATAGCGACACTTGTTGCGTCGAAATACCAAGCACTGATTAACCCCGAGGACAAAAGAACACCACCCTTACATTTGGCCCTGCAGTTAGGGAACTCGAGAGCAGTGGATATGCTCTTGTCAGCGGGTGCTAACCCCAACGTCACAAATGTGGATGGCGACACAGCCTTGCATGTTGCTGTAACATGGAACAGATCCCAACATATTGGTGCATTATTACGTATGGGAGCAAAAGTGAATACACCAAATAAACGTCTTTGGACGCCCCTGCATATGGCAGCCAGATACGATCATTCTCAGAATGCAGAAATACTGATAGAGCACAATGCCGATGTGACATTGCAAAATGATAAAGATCATACGGCACTAGATATTGCGTACATGTATGGGTGTGGACCAATAGCTACCCTTTTAATAAACCATGGTGCGCAGATGGGTGTAAGAAATGTCTAGGTACACACCCCCTGACCCTTTTTCAATAGGGCATAGATTGTCTTCATCTTCCTTCCTATGTTATAATTAGGTATAGTCAAATATAAGGAGTGTTGTGTGTGTTATTTAACAAATATGTTGTATCTCTCCAAACTGGGAATACACTGGAATTGGCCTTAGGTGCAGGAATGAATGTAGACTCTGTGCGGTCAAAACAGGGGCGAACTCTACTCATGTATGCAGCTGAATACGGGAGTGTTTCTGATGTAGAGTTATTACTAGCGATGGGTGCGGATGTCAAGGCTGAAGACAATTTCGCATGGACCCCCTTGTTACTGGCGTGTCAGCATGGATACCCAGAAATAGTGGAAGTTTTGATCAGATCTGGTGCAGATACTTCGGCTAAGACAAAAGGCGGTGTCTCCCCGATGTATTTTGCATGTAGTAGGGGACATTTCGATATTGTTCGGATGTTGTTAGTTGCAGATGTCACTCCAGACCCCGGAAATCTACACAGTGCACTGGCATATGGTCACACAGCCTGTGCAAGTCTACTAATAGATGCCGGTGTCGATGTGAATATGCCTAACGATCGTGGGTGGACACCCTTACTTGTCTCTAGTAGTTCAGGCAACACACATATGGTCACAAGGTTGCTTAACGCTGGTGCAGACCCCAATTACATGAATAAAAAAGGATTGACGCCTCTCCGCATTGCATGTGCAAAAGGGCATGGTGAGGTGGCACATGTATTGCTGGCGTTTGGAGCTGTCAAAGATATTGTCTCCTCGGGTTCTCTTATGAACAAATTTGAGTCTAATCTTGACATTGCGAAGTCCAAATGCAGGCATGATGAGTTTGATTGGACAACATACAATCGCAATGCTAAATACTTGGAAAAATTGAGTGTTGTATAAAGTAATCAATGAGGATAGGGTATTTGAAAGGGGGCTATACTGCTCCCTTCCTTCTCATGCTCTGACAGTCTCCTAAGGAAACAACAACAATCGACGCCATTCATTTGGGGGATGCGAAAGGGGATTCCGGTGGGGGGTGTAATCAGTGTGTGTAGATGATCTTATTAGTGCAATCAATGCAGATGATATCACACAGGTGGCTATATATGCTTGCCAAATCACTGATTGGAAAATTGAGTACGAACACATACATAAATGGCCTCTTTTGCATTATGCAATTCACATGGGGAAAGCAGACATAGCCAAGATACTAGTCACGGCAGGTGCTGATGTCCGAGGTGCTGATTCTACTGGACGTACTCCTCTACATGTGGCGTGCACTAACAATGATTTGGAAATGGTGCACTACTTATTAGAACGAAGTGTTGATGTTAATATATCTGATAAGGAAGAATGGACCGCCCTACATTTTGCATGTGCAAATGGAGCAACAGAAGCTACTAGCATTCTGTTGGAGTACAATTGTAATATATTCTCGATGAATTCCGAGGGGTATACAGCTTTTCATTTAGCATGTGAATATGGGAAAGTGGAGTGTATTCGTCTTCTAGTGGATGCGGGGTTCGATCCTCTAGCGATAACTGCTAAAGGGGACACAGGTTACAACATAACTACATATATGAATGTCAAAAGGTTTCTTCGTGACTGGTTGCCTGACATTAGCTCCCCCAAGAGTTGACAAGATCTCATCTATATGATACACTAAATATAAATAATAATACATGTAAGGAGTGTTGTGTGTGGATATTAATAAATTCAAGGTGTATGCAAAAGCAGGTGATGTGCTTAACTGTTTATTGACTTTGGAGTCTCTTGATGATGTGAATGTTTATGATAGCGAAGGGAACACACCTCTGGTGTTGGCTGCGAAATACGGTCTCGCTGATGTTGTTCAAGTTCTCTTGGATAAAGGAGCTCATATAGACATGCATAGTGAGAGACACCACAATACACCTCTTTATATGTCTCTCGATACGGATCACCAGAATGTGTCCGAGTTATTATTATCAGCTGGAGCATCGTGGAGTATGCCAAATGCTAATGGGACATATCCACTACACCGTGCTTGTTCTAGAAGAGATCATAAAAGCGTTAGAACTCTTTTAGAACTTGGGGCTGACACAGAGAGCACAGATAATGAAGGCTGGACCCCCTTGTTTTACGCTTGCAACCAGGGGGACATGGAATTAGTGCTCTTATTATTACGTTATGGTGCAAACCCAAGTCATAGAAACAGACACGGTGGATACATGACTGTAGTAACGTTCAATGCAGATATCAAGAGTCTAATATCAAATATGATTTATTGAATGTATGGGGGATACTTAGGTATTCCCCTTCTTGGTATTCAAATAATAAAGTGGGGTGACTTGGAATGAGTGTATCTAATATTGAGATTGAGGAATTGGTATTAAAAGACGTAGCCAATCTGCAGTATGTGGAAAATGTCCCAGAATACGTACAAAAATTGGCTCTGGACAAGGACTGGCTCTCTATAGCATACATTAAGAACCCTTCTGAGGTGATTAAAGAGTACGCTGTGCAAATAAACGGTTTCTCGCTTAGATATTTAGATAACCCTACATATAAGATGAAGGAAATGGCCATAAGTAGAACACCCAATGCCATTAGATATGTGCCTGATGCGGATGAGAAACTGCAACTTATAGCCATGGGAAAAAATACATCTGCTATCACATGTATCGCCCATCCAACAATGTTGGTCCAAGAAATGGCCGTCAAAGAAAACGGTAATTATATTCAGTACATAAAAGATCCCTCATACAGTGTGTTGAAATTAGCTGTCTCTACAAACGGAGAGTCCATACGTTGGATAAAACACAAAACAGATGAGCTTGTTAATATTGCCTTGGTGCAAAATCCTAAGGCTTTGAAGTACATCCCTCGCCCATCCCCCCAACAGGTACTGCTAACCAAACTGATGAAATAAGTACCCTCTTGACACTCAGGAAATGTCATGATAGAATATTAGTATAAATATAATGTGTAAGGAGTGTAGAGTATTGGACATGCAGAGAAAGATGGAGTCATTGTTCCGGAAGGATAAAGAGTTTGCAGGATCTCTTGTTAAATGGCACTGCATAAATGGTGAAAAAGTGACGAGCATTTCTGGCGTAGAGACATACTCTGTTTGTTTAGAGCCCACATTTTTGTGGCGGGGTAGAGCAGTGTATCTTAAACACTTGTATCTACGACTTGAAACACCAGACTTAGGTATTCAGTTTGGTGAGGATGAGATTAACTGGAAGGAATATGTAAAAGCACGGTTACTAATTGCACTATGTGAGAGAGAGAATTTTGTAGCAGTGGCAGAAACATGTAAAACACTTGAATCTGTACGTGTGCTTTTTACCTACATTTGCAACAACATGCCCACATACAGACATACTATTTATCCGTTCCCCACGGCATTTGCTAGGAATAAATTGAGAGTGTTGATGCCGTACTTGGAAAGATTTGAACCCTTAGCGACAACGCAAGATACAAAAATGGTGGATGTAATCCGTGAACTAGTTGGAAGCAAATTGGTAAAGGAATGGCAGAGTTCATCGAAATCAGAAGTATATGTCTACGAGGATCAAGAACATCTCGTCTTATATTTCGGTCCAGAACACTATACCGTAGTATCGAAAGATACTGGCAATATTGAGCCCGATAGCCGAAAAGTGCTACAGCGTATGTACTTGGCGCAACGATTGTCAGTGTAAAGGGAGTGCCTCACGTGAGGCGCTCCCCTTTATTGTGAGATCATCCTTCTTTATGTTATAATAGTTGGTATGAGGAGTGTGAGTTCCAATGCAAACAATGTCCGATATTAGAAAAGCGATCCTAGAAAATCCATCTATTGTGTTACAATTGGAAGATCCCACTGAGGAGTTATTACTCCTAGCCGTACATACTGACCCGCAAATTATAAACCACTTAGAGGACATTCCTGAATCTGTACAGATGTATGTAGTCTCTAGGCACCCAGAGTATATTCTGAACATCGCTAACCCTACAGTTAATGTCCAGATGACAGCAGTGGACATAGATGAGAGGTACATTTTTTGCATATCAGACCCAAGCATAGAAGCACAAAAAGCTGCAGTTTTTGCAGACCCTTCTCTAATTCAAAGGTTAGAAAACATGCCTCTTGAGGTCATCGAGCTAGCCTTAGCTACTGACCCCTTCTGCATTGCTTATATAAAAGATCCTACACCAGCTATGTATGAGCTTGCTCTAAGTAAAAATGGAGATGTCATAAGAGCCATAAAAAATCCATCAAATCATCTAAAGGAACTTGCGATCAAACAATACCCTTTTGCTATAAAGTATATGAAGAATCCGTCAGTGGAATTGCAGCTTCTGGCGGTGCACGAAAATACTAATGCCCTGAAATATATTCAAAATCCGTATCCAGAAGTGCAAATATGGGCTGTTAGTCATAATAAACAAGCCGTGGGACATATAGCCATACCATGCGAAGAGGCACAGTTGATTGCTGTAGAGGGCAGTCCAGAGTCGATAACCCATGTGGTCAACCCTACACCTAAAGTCCAAATGCGGGCTGTACAACAAGATCCGGAATCTGTCAAATGTATTCTTAGACCGTGTGACGAAGTACAGAAGCATGTCATTTCTGTTGATCCAACACTTTTACATTTAATTCGCAATCCCACAGAAGAAGTTCAATTAATGGCTAAACTGATGATAACTTGACAATAGCGACCACAATATGGTCTAATCTATGTATGGGGCTGGTACCGCCCCAAGAAGAAGCGACAATGTGTCAAATCTTCTAGTCAATGATATGCGATCCTTCGGGATTATATATTGGACTGCAAAAAGGACTCCACATGGACGTGGTGTCCTTTTTTGTGTTTCCCAGTATATACAGGACTTGTGAGTCCACATTTTACATGATATAATTGTGAAATGATTCGTGTAAGGGGTGTAGCATCTTGGAAAGAATGTCCTTGATTGAACAATACAATTTGATTTCAGAAGGAAAGCAGAAACGTTTTGCACCGGGATCTCTGGAAGACAGGGACGGAGCAATCTTGTTAATGCGCTATATAATTGGCCAAGAGTTAGACTGGTCTGAGGAAGATATCAAAAATAAATATGATAGTAAGTTTTTTATTAGGCATAAACTGCAGGGTATGTTACGTCATGCCTTTGGCAGCAGTGCGTATGCAGCCTTAGATGCTGCTTATCCCCACACTTTCATGCCTTGGGAATTAAAGTCTGTTCCTAAAGGGTTTTGGTGTATGGAGTCAGCCATAAAAGCGACAAAGTGGCTGATTGAAATAAAGCTGGGGTGGTCCAAGGAAGACGTTTGTTCTTCTTTATCGACATACACCTTTAGATCGCACAGGTTGATGGGCATGTTATCAGTATGTTTTGAGGATAGTCCGTATAAGGCACTAGAGGCGTCTTATCCTGGAAAATACAAACCGTGGGAACTGCACAGTGTATCTAAATCTTATTGGAACGAGGATAGCGCGAAAGAGGCCATACGGTGGATCATATCCGAGGAGTTCAACTGGTCGAGAGACCGAATTCGTGACAATTTTAACATTAAGTTCCTGAAAGAAAAGGGACTTGCAGGCATGTTATGCACGTGTTTTGAAAATAGTCCTTATAAGGCATTAGAAGCAGTCTTTCCCAATGAATTTTTACCTTGGGAACTCAAGCATTCTCCCAAAGATATGTGGTGCTTAGAAACAGGAATCAAAGCTACTAGATGGCTAATTGCGGAAAAACTTAAATGGACAAGAGAAGATGTGTGCGAGGGTCTATCACAACAAACATTTATAAATAATGGTTTGCGTAGTATGTTGCAGATCTGCTTTGGTAACAGTCCTTATAAAGCTATAGACTCTGCATACCCTAACGCATACAAACCTTGGGAAATAGGAATTGTACCACGTAACTTTTGGTCCCTTGAGACTGGATGCGTAGCACTACACTGGCTATATAAGGAACAGTTGATGTGGTCTTATGACCAAGCAAAAACAATGTCAACTAAACAACTGTTTAAAGAGTATAGGTTGCACGGCATGCTTCAACGTGCCTTTAAAGGAAGTATTTCTTTAGCATTGACACATGTGTACTCCGAACAATGCGAGTGAGATCATTTTGAGTACAGTCTTTTATTGATGAAAGTGCGTCTCTCATGTTATCCTAAAAGGTGAATCACGAGATCTTTGGTGCAGATGGGTGGGGATCTATCTGTTATTGTTCCTCGTGAAACATTGAGCATTTGGTTGGTACAGGGGAAAGATATGTGATTGACACTAGGTGTTATATGTGTTATAATCAACATATCTGGAATGGGGGAGTGTGTCATGGTGCTGATGACCAAGGACATGGCAAGTGGGGAAGGTCAATATTTAGAAGAAACTGAACACGGGTATTTAGGTAGGCTTCTTGAATATAATTCTGGTAAGATCTACGATGAAACAGATGTACGTTACTTACTTGATCAAGTTATTTCGCTTCCAAGTACCGGTGAAGATGAGATACCGCTGATCTACAAAGCTACATTGTCGAGAAACACTGACCTATTAGATGCCTATATAGGGGCAGGTATGGACGTTAATGAGAAAATGCGAAGTGGGGAGAACATTCTTGCATGGGCTCTAAGAAATAAGTGTGGCTTGGCAGTGTCATATCACCTTCTTACTTTAGGTGTAAATCCGAACGACGGGGCTCTGGAAGCTGCTTTTGAAATGGAAAACACCCAAGCATTGGAAATGCTTCTGGACAATGGCGCGAATCCATTCCAAGATCGCCACAAAGACACAATTTTTGCACGTATGCTAAAAAAATATAACAAAGATGAAATAAGTTCTGACGGGAACCCGGTTCTAAAGATGCTGGTTAGTGATTCTACAAACCACATGACATCTCTAGATGCTTTGCGCCTTTACCTGCATACTGGAGGGGAGGATGATGCAGAGGACGTTTTCCTAGATGCATTGGACAACATATATAGTTTGACCAGATATGAACAAATGAAGTTGATCGAACTAGGGACTGATCACTTTCCATATCACTTTACACATATGTACCATAGTGTAAACCCCTCTTTTACTTTAAGTCGATACGTATTTGCCTGTGCCGCTCGTAAGGGCATACAATTGCTAGAACGATTATGTACCTTGGAATATCTACCTACGTATTTATCTCTAGCTTTTGTGGAAGCAATCCATAACAACGACCACAAGACGATTCGTTTTATATTAGACAAGAGATATTACGGAACAGAAGAGCCAGCACTACTTGGCAAAGGACATCCACCTTTCTTTGCAATAGTATCCGGTCCAGAAATCACTGAGGAAACTTGCTCGCTTGTCCTTGATGCGATATCCGTAGCCCAGAGGAACACTCTATCGAAGTTGGGACGAACCCTTCTACACATAGCTAAAATAAATAAGGCTGATCACCTGATACCTTTACTAATAGAGAAAGGTGTAAGATCAAACACAAGGGACGACAAAGGAAACACATATAAGGACTTGTAGGGTAGCATACCATACAAGTCCTTTGTCATTATTCATCCTGTTTTCCCCAGATCAATGTATTTAACAATGTAGCTTCTGGGTGTGGGTCTTCTAGCAACTGATATGCAATTTCGCTATGCATTATTGCCACTTTCTGCATCTCCAAAGATGGGTCATCTATATACGTGATGGCTGTACCGTCCACACTTAGTGCTTCTAGAACCAAAGATTTTATGGGATTTTTTATATATGCCAGACATCGCTTATTCCCATGTATAGCTATCCTCTGCAGTGTTTCTGGAGGATTTGGAATGTGCTTAATGCTACATGGGTGAGTAGACACCGCAAGGTGCTGCAAATGCTCATCTGGATTGGTAATATATTGTAAAGCATCTTCGTGAGACATAACAGCCACATTTTTCATCTGTGCGGTTGGCTTGACAATATATCTCACCATGTTTCCATCAGACTTTAAGGCTTCAAGGGTAGTAGTCTCGGAAGGTTTCTTTATATGGACGAACGTGCGCCCATCTCTTTGTACAGCCAACATTTGAATCTCTTGTTGAGGGTTCTTCACATACCTTATGGCATCTGGGTAACTCTTTACTGCTTCTGCTACTATATATTCTGTAGGATTTTTTATATATTTTAAAGAATGCATCCAATTCTGCACGGCATAAACACAAACCCCTTCTACAGGTGTGTAGATGTACCGTATATTTCTTGGATCCTGTTCTATGGCTATCTTTTGCAACAAATCAGATGGTCGGCGTATATACCGTATGAGGTATCCTCGGTGAGATATTTGCTCTAGTTGTTCATCAACAGTCATTTTATTTATCTTGTGAAAACGAAAGACGGTGTGTTCGGGATTCCATATCACCACGCCACTAGGTTTAGAGTTTCGTTTCCACACTTTTGTAATAACATCCTGACAAGCTAACCTAAATAACCAGAGTATGCCCAACATATGTCCCCGTCCTTTATCCGTTTCCTTTAGATTAACATGAGTCACCGTTCTGTCGCAACCAAATCCAGAGTGAAAAGAAGTATTGTTCCTCAAATGGGATATGTGATACAATAGTGGCATAATAGATATGTGTAAGGAGTGTACAATATGTCATACAATCAAGTAACGAATGAAGAAGCTGCACATTATATGTGGTTGCTAAGCCAGGACCCCGAACAAATCAAGAACTTTCTTGAGCTTGCATCTGGTGACCATATCCAAGAGTTAAAAGAAAAACTACATCAGAAGACGCTTCAAACTAGATCAATGGATGCGCTCGCTATGTATGTGAATTCTATGGGGCGTATTAATGTGACTCCCAGGGTCTTTCTTGATCCGATCCCGAAGAGTGCTGTGCGCAGTACTTATAATGGCGTCACTATGCGGATCAGAGCAAATCTTTGGATTGATAACACTCACATCGGTGAAATGTATTTTTCTTCAGGATTTAGTACACACCGCTGGAAAGAAGTTTACACCACTGCTGAGGAGTATGATCAAATACGTTTGCTTGTTTATGTACAATTGTTGGAGCGGTATTTACTTTTCCTTACGTTAGAGGTGTTGCAAGACCTAAATGAGTTTGAATTGTGGGTGTCAAGAATCTACTCTTTGGAAGATTCAGTGAAAAGCATAGGACTTCCTGTGCCATGTGATCTGGCATCTATAACGGGTAAGATACAAGGTTATCTGTATAATTTGGTTAAGGAAGGTGTAGGATACGGGAAGACAATCCCAACAGATGTTATAGAGGCTCTCTTGCACCACTCTGAAAGACTGCAACTTTCCAGCATCGAAGTATTTCCGGATGGTCTAGTAATTCACATTCCTGACAAGAAGAAGACATCTTACATCATTTTTGAAAAACATGAAAAAGGCTATGTAAGAAAGAACAAGTCTTCGATCATACACAAACGATTGGAATTGAGAGACAAGTTGATGAAATAAAAAAGGAGCGCAAAACGCGCTCCTTTTTTATGTCTTATTCATAGGTCTTTTTTCTGCACTAATACGGACATGTCCTATATTCGTTCCTGTGACTCGCACTAACCACACCCCTACAGACAACATTTCCTCCATGTTATCAGAGTGGTACAATGCTTTCCCCTCGCATGTATGTATCGACGGACTTGATGACCCTATTTTGATACCCTCTGGTGTCACCAAAGTTATTTCAGGTTTCGACTGTTTATGTTCCCAGTCCACTACGATTACATTTGATTCTCCAGCTATTTTTACTTCTCGGTTCAGGCTCACAGTAGACATTTGATAATTGGGGTAAGAACCGATCCCAGCTGGGGTATTGGCATCTAGACCAGAGCATGACACCATCATGAGACACATAAGTATAATAACACCGTATATCTTCACGTAGCTTATCCCCCTCAACATTTTATTAGGACTAGTATAACACAGAAATTATACTATGGCCAAGCATGCTTAGGAGATTATATGTATAGCAAAGAGACCCACCCAAAGGGTAGGTCCCCAGTACTGTACATATAATCAAGTTGGTTCAGTGTCTATTCAGCATTGTAGTTTTCTACGAAGGAATCATCAAAATCAAAAGAATGCTTGTGTCGCAAGTCGTTTATAAGCTCATTCTTCAACCTATACAGTCCATCACTGAGTGATTGGCAGCTATGACTGGTTCTATGCAGAAGATAGCACGACTGCTTTAGGGCTAGTATTTGGGTTACTCTCTCATAGATTTCACTATTTGTACATATAAACTGATCTACCTCTTCTTCTGACCAACCCATTTTCTCTTGGAAATAGCAGTGGGCCGTGAAGATTTGGTATTCTATCCTTCTTCCATCAATATTGATTCCATCACCAATAAATGGTCTCATGGTACACACTCCCTGGATATATTTTATTTCACCAGTATATCATTTGGGAGATATTATCGTCAATTCGATTCCACAGGAGATTTATATGTCGACAATACCGACTAGGTGTCTGTTAGAGGAGAACATAGTGTGCGTAAAGTATATATTTTTCATGTTTTGCAAATGGTCGTCATTTTGTGTGGGTTATAAAAACGGGCGTGGTGGTGTGAAAAGTAGGCGGGAAGTGGCTCATGTTATCGTTAAATGTTCCTCATTGGGCAGACTCCAGAGGAGAGTATAAACACTGAAGTGCCTTTTTAACACTGCCATCAAAGCAGGCTCCAAGCATCCCAGAAAGGCCATTATCTTTTACAATGCGGTACGTTAACTTACTCTTTGCTTGGTCTGCCGACCAATTCAGTTTCTCATCCAACAACCAAGATAGAGCCGCTTTCCCTGTCTCGACAGTCCAATAAGCTTTTGGTGTACTTCTAAGCTCCCAGGGATTGTACTCGTTTGGGTAAGTAGCATCTATTGCCCTGAAGGGGCTACCATTAAAACAATGATAAAGCATGCCACCCAGACCATGTTGCGTGAACACCTTACGTACCAGATTGTCACACACTTGGAGACGGTCCCAAGATAGTCTTTCTTCAATCAGCCACTTCACAGCTCTTACACTCGTGTCGAGTGTCCAGAAGTCTTTCGGAGTATTCTGGAGTTCCCACGGGTGATACTCGCCAGGGTACGTAGCATTTAAAGCTTTGTAAGGGCTAGAATCAAAGCAATGGGATAGCATACCATCTAGATTGTTCTGCCTTAAAGTTTGTCTGTCAAAACGTTCACAGATTTCTGTTCGAGACCACCTAAGTTTCTCTTCAATTAACCACTTAGTTGCTTGTACACCTGTGTTGATGTTCCAAAAACTTTGAGGTGCACAGCGCAATTCCCATGGTGCATACTCGCCAGGATATGTTGCTTCTAGGGCTTTATACGGACTACCATCAAAACAACATTTGAGCATTCCACTAAGTTTCCATGCAGCGAAAGTCTTTTTATCCAAGTTTAGGCAGATATCCTCCCTTGTCCACTTTAGCTTTTCTTCAAAAAGGTAACGAACAACTCGAGGAGGTGTATCTGGATGTATCCAGGTTCCGTGCGGGAATGACCTCCGTCTAGACTGAAGTATTTCTTCATACAGGGATATAATAGAGACAGACTCCATATCGTAACACCTCTTCGCATTTGGTAGAAAGAGTATAGCACACCTAGGCATGTTTGTCAACTACAAATACTTTGAACAACCCTCAGATGGTCAGGTGGAATTGTCTTAGTTATATTAAGTATGATATAATAAAGAAAATTATTATATGTATAGAGGAGTGTTTCCCTAATGTATAGTGTGTCCCGTCAGGATCTTGCTTTTTTGCACACAAGACCGAAAGAAGAAATCGATTTGTTCCTAGCATTGGAAAAGGCCGCTATTGTCAGTGATTCCGTAGGGAACAGATTCGTGGCCATTCGTCAAATGCCACATAAAGATCGTTCTATTTATTTGTTTGCACATGTTGAGACGAATATCCCTGCCACTTTGTTGCCTGACCCTCATAGCATATGTTTGACCCTTCCCTCTAGCAATTTTCTGTTCTGGCGGGATGCAGATAACAATATATTAGGGCCTGTGAAGACCTTATCCCTGCAAGAGTTTCTCGGTGTTTATACTTTGGAAGAAGAGATTAAGGAATTGCCTTTCCGCAATAAACAAATAACAACCTATAAGCATGTAGAATCCTTACCTATTGGCATGCAACAGAACTTGATAAACATATCATCGCGCGAATCAGAAGCTATAGACCAGTATATTGATGTTGTGCAACATGAGGACCAGGTAGTTCTTTATCTACATCACAACTACAATGGTAAGTTTATGGTGCTTGATCTCACTCAGGATTCTTCTATATACGAAGATTTCAGAAATGCTGTGACTGTGCATCTGCCACAGCTCAAACTGGCTTATAGTATGGCTGGGAAGAGGGGACGCTTAACACACACGTCTCCAGACAGCCGGATTAAAGTTGCTATGTCACCTAAAAGTATCCCTGTACAAAAGGGACATGTCGCTTTTAGATTTTCGTGTGAGCATTCAAAGAATTCTACACATGTAAGTCTTAGTTGGAAGTAGCAGAAAGGGATCCCAAGTAGGGATCCCTTTCTGCTATTCTTGTATGAGTTTTTTACTGAGTAAGTACCTTTGATGGATATTCGAGGTTTTATCTGCAACTATGTACTCATCCCCGTGACCCTTCACCAGCACGATCAATACAATATCTTCCTTAAGATCGTCCAGATACTCGACACAAGCACCCAAAATGATACCCTCTGAGTCCTCATACACGGAAATATGTCTTACCTCTTTCCATGTATCGACAAATTGGATACCATCCCCGATGTGGCTTCCAGGGGGAGGCATGTTGCGAATGAGATCATCTACCCACAAATGCCACTTACTCTTGACATCACGTTTCTTATTCAGCTTAAGGAATAGCCTCTTAGACTCGAGGTCTTGCAGATTCACCTCGTCGATGCCTGGCAGACCTGAGACTATAACTCGTACGAGAGTTCGGATCAGTATTTCATACCACTCCACTGCATCAGCTTTTTGGGTCTGACTCAAGTGCCTCTTTATACTGACATCCTGCAAATGTACAGTGGTGCCCTCCACTTCAATAGTAATAAATGGGATGGAAAATTCAGCGGACAAGTACCCATTGATTCGACTGGCACCTGTTGTTATGACCAAATTACTTGTGTCGATATAGGCATGAGCGGAATGGTCTTCTATGCATACTCTACCAAGACACGCATATTTAAGGTAGGCGGAAACCCCAAGACCAACTAGGTAATTGCCCCCTGCTAGTCCAATGGGTGTAGATGTGTATTCATCCAACAATTCTTTCAGTTCTGATTCCGTCAAATTAGAGAGGTAGATATCCATATCTTTACCTGGATACAGCCCCGCAGACAATGGCATCTCTTTTCTTCCGCTCTCTAGCATATACTGAAAGAAATGTTTCATATCCCAGGGATTCATTTTACGTTTTAGCACTTCTTTGTAAGCATCGCTTCTTCCCTCTCCGCCGTTACCAAAATCACCCCTAATACTCACAAACAACACTCCTTACACAGGTTTATTTATCTCATTAAACCATATCTTGGGGTGTAAGCACAATAGTGGTGCTACAACTATGTGTCGTTTACACCAAGTGTGCAGCCTTGCCATCTACGTACAAATGAGTCTTTGTCATTACGTACACTGTTGGCTATCCACATCACCGGTGCCAAGCCTTTGGAGATTTATCTTTGTTAAACGAATAAATACTTGTCCTTAGGCCAATGTGTATGATATAATATGGTACGATATATTAGGAGGTGCATTGTAATGTCGAAGAAAAATACGTATAAACGATCTGCTGAGTCCCAAAAAAAGAACTCCATCCGTACAATGTTACGACAGAGTAAATTGGCAGGAAATGAAGACGCCACACGTAGATACACCATCCAGTTATACACAATGAAAAAAGAAGCTCTGGAGAAACAACTGAGAGACGTCGAGAACGTCTTGACCGAAGCTATGAAGTCCTGACACAAAAAGACCCCTGAAGTCCAAACCTTCAGGGGCCCGCAAACGGTATACATGTGTTTCGATAAGGTAATTATATCATGTATATCATTCAACTGTCAAGTTATAACATAAGGAGGATATGCATGTGAAACAGACGATAGAGTATATACAAATGCTGGCTACTTTTGTACAAAAAGTGGGACCATCTGTCTTACTAGATGAAAGTATGCTTAGGCAAATTCTACATGGGTTTGACTACATGGACGAAACTAAGATAAATGACTTGGTTCGCCAAATAAAATATAAGGTTCTTCAACCTAGTAAACTGCCAAATTTAGACCCAGAGTCTATTCAAATGATTAAGACGCTCAAGAGAGATATTGGAAGTATAAAGACCGCCCTGGCTACTTGCCAAGAACTAACTATGCAACAACAAGAAGCCATACGCGAATACTTATTAGATGATGACAAACACATAGAAAGATTAATCCTACCCCATGTGGAAGACTCGCTTTACTATGATGTGAGAGTATTTGTAGATAAAGGTCGCTATGCTATTGCGAAAAAAAGTGGGAGAAAGACTGACATTATACATGTTACAAACTTTGTCCTGTATCCTAAAAGCAGGATACTAGTGGACAATAGAGATATCAAAATGGCATTATACAATTTCACAGCTGTGTCTGCTATAGATGGTGCCAGACAAGATATCGTTTTGACAGTATCTGATTTCAACAGCGCAGCAGACTTCCAGAAGGCAATGCAACGATCAGCTCGATACTTAAATCCTACAGTACATGACCTCCAGTCCCACATGCGTGGCATGGCATATGAATTAACAGAACGGGCGTGGAAAGATGCCAGTTTTGTCGACCAGAGAGGAACGACAGTGTTAGGATATGAGCGGTTTTCAGATGACGGAGAGAAATACGTATGCACTGTCAATGGTGATGTATACAATGCTCAGGGTGAGGTCGTCAGAGACGTGGTATTCGTAGATCCTATGATACGTATTCCTGGAGGCGATTTTTCTATATCAAACATTTATGGTAACATGGCATATGATAAGGATAGGTGGAAGGACACAGCCAAATTCATATTGCAAAATATTATGAAGATAAACAAGAAAGATGTCATGGCGAATGTGGCTGGCTGGTTGTTTGGAAACATACAAGAATACAATATTCGTAATGTAGTCTCGGAGTTCCCTTTGCTACACATTGCTGGACCTAAGTCCTCTGGTAAAACTTTAACAGTGCGAGCACTCAAACCTTATTTTGGATATGTAAGAAATGATGTAGAACACTTCCCAACTGCACCCATTTTTACACAAAACCTTACAATCTCCTATACAATTCCTAGCATAATGGATGAGTACGGGGGTTCAGATAGAAACCAAGGATGGACGGATTTCGTGTACAACGAAATGCATAAGATCCTCAAACAGGCGTACTCAAAGGGTACAGTGGAAAAAGCAGGAAAAGGTGATGGTGGTCAAGGGCGTTTCCAGTACAAAATCCGAAACTCGTCTTGTTCCTTAGGTCAGACCTACATCAGAGACACTTCTATCGCAGACAGAACTATACAAGTGAGTGTGGATGGTTCCATTAAGGATACTGAAGAAGGTAAGATCGCATATCAAGTGAGCAAACATATGATGGATCACAAAGACAAGAACTTCATAACCGGACTGATGATTTGGTGCATGAATATTCCAGATGAAGAAATCAAGGAAAAAGTGCGTTACTATGTGGAACACAACGAGCGCACTGTGAAATCTCAAGAACTAAATTATGATAACAGACAACAACAAAACACTGCGGCGATTCAGACAGGGATGTATCTGATGCTAAGGCTAGCAAGAGAATTGGGAGTAGATGTTGGGTTTGATGAGCAATATATTTTAGACATGGTCATCATCAATGCAAACCTCAACGAGAGACTATTCTCCAAGACTACAGACGATTCACTTATAGCCTTCTTGAAGGATGTGGCGTTGCATGTCAGACTCTTTGGGAACTCTTCTTCTGTGACCTCCATATATGGCTTGGGTGATCATATGTTTAGTGCTCAAGGGAAAGATAGCACTGTACCTGGCAAGTACGGGAGGGATAAAAAAATTGATGAGGCCTGTGTATTTGATCACACATATGTGGCCATGAATATGCAACATATGATAGGGATTGTAAACAAGGATCTGCAACGACGTGGTAAAGATGCGCATGACTTTGGGTCAATTCAACCATACATTGAGTCTGCCTTTAATAAATCCAAGGCGAAACAGGGAGCGGGACTTGTTTTGGCTCCCAGCAACTATGAATATCAAAAAGTCATTGACGGTACACGATATAAAGGGAGATACACATTATTTAACTTGAAAGTTCTGTCTGAGGTGGACGAGGTTTTTGCTACAAATCAATTCTGGGACTGTACAACGGGAGAGACGTCTGAGTCAAAGATGCTTCAAGGCCGTCATACAAGATAACAGACTTATATGTGGGTCTCTGCAATGATTGCAGAGACCCACATATATATCCACTGAACTTCAAAAGCGCCCCAGTTACCCCGTGTACGGCTAAAAACTTTCCTACAGCCGTCTGAAAAAGAGTTTATGCCCTGTACACAGCAGATAATGGATGTTCCCGCCACCCGCAGTTACCCCACAGTTACCCCACAAGTGGGGTAACTTACACTAATGCTGGGGTAACTGCGACAAGGCCATGCGAAAAAGTGTATCTGTAGCATGCTAGAGTATCTTTCTGAGCATTTGAGTTACCCCAAGTTACCCCATATATGGGGTAACTCAGTTCCGTCCCCTTCTCCGTAAAGGCTACAAACGCTTACAAAATACTCGAGACACTTGCACATGTACGACAACAATCTATCTCTTTTGACGAAGGATCTGAGGGACACTTGCACTAGGAACTATTGCTATATTACCCCACGGAGAATATTTTATAAAAGTTAAGTACATCCCCCCCACAAAAATATGTAAAAGGGTCGCGGGGGGGAATATTTTATTTTTTTAATTTTAATTTTAATTATTTATTATATTATTTAGAATTAAGAAGAAACAGTTTTGAGGAGTTACCCCATATATGGGGTAACTCCAGTGGATACACAAATGGTTTTACTCTCGTCCAGAAAATATATTGTTGGGTCACCCCATATATGGGGTAACTCACCCGGGCGCTAATGTTGTCCTCAACCTTGCAAAAAAAGGGACGGGGGCATGTAGCACGATTTACCCCATACTGGGGTAAATCGTGGGGTAACTCGGGGCATAGAGAGAGAACCCCTTATTGTAAGGGGTTCTCTCTCTATGCCTGTAACTTCTGAGCAAGGAGATAGTATTCGCACTCTTTACGGACCAACTCAGGTAGCATATGAAGCATTTCTTCTATACACGAAGAAGTGACTTGTATGGGTACCCAATGCTTGTTGTTTGGTCCATTCCCTGAGGAATCCGTCGAAACATAAATTCGTTCATCCTGGCAGACCCATATACGTTCTCCTTGGTACTTTGGACTCAGTAGCATGTGGTGTGCCAGTGGATTATTGGGGTTAGCTACCATATCACCTTCCCAACAGATCTGATTCATCCACTCACAATGGTCTCTATCCTCTCTGTCTTCTGATAGGTGTCTTAGATCTTCTGCAGCAATTGTGTATCTCGTGGCGCTCTTATTTATTGCACGATAATTACATCCAATCTCTTGATGAGCACCTACCATAAAGACATCTACTATCAACTTATCTTCAGTATGTTCAATTATATCATAGTTACATATCAAATCAAGACTAGTTGTAGGTAATCTCAGACTGCTAGTAGATGGTGAGATATACACTGCATTCCTTACACGTCCCCCAGTTAACATGTCGTGTGTCTCTATAGATATTTTTTTAGACATTAAAAACACCCCAATTTTTCGTCAGTATTAAAGTATACTTCCAGAAGCCCTTCCGGTGGTTCAAAACCAATGTTCAACACGTGTTGAGGATTGTGTGTTGATTGTGTTGGGATCAAAAGACTATAGCATGTTCATATCCTGCCAGATCAATGGAGCCCATTGGACTGAGGGATGCACATCGTGTTGTAACTGAGAATATTTTAAGTGAATAGAGTTATGTATCTATGGTTATTTTCTAGCGCATCCCTGTAATCTGTAGGCAACTGACCAGACCATTCGATCAACAAGTTTCTAGCATACCCTCGAAAGGTGGGATCTTCGTTACTCAATATTGCATCTAACACTAGATTAAAGTCATCTCGTCCCCACTTAAAAGATGTCAGATGTAAGTATTTCTCGATGGCCGTTCTATCAACATTTACCAAAGCCATGGCTTTTATCCATGCTACCTTGCTTAATTCTCCTTTATCAACACCCAAATCTTGGATAACATGTAGATATTTGGTCCATACATGTGGCATAGATATGCTCGCTTTCCTCGTGTTGGTGAAGACATCTATCAACTGTTGCACGGTTGCCCCGCCCAGTTGTAACACTAGTGGTATATCCATAGCAATCAAATAACATGTGGCTACATAGACTAGATAAAGATCACCATCCTCAGAGCAGAAATGTGAGAAACGGAGTATGTGTGAAGTGGCCTGGGAGGCTTCGTCTTTACTTGCCATATAACTACCATACACTGCTTGAGGGTTAATCACGAACAACACTCCTCACACTATATTTGCATATATTATAACACGGATTGTTACTTGTTGACAAGATCAGATTGGTCCCACGTCATGTATGTGGGGACACACCCTCTATCACTGTGCAATGACTGGGCGGTGATAATGAATGATGGCCATTGGTCTTGCAGGTGGCCATATCCCACCTCACCAACATAGTCTTTATCCAATCCAATTCGTCAAATCCCAATGGACAACATTATATGAAAAACAACGGAAGGGGCCCAAAAATATTGGGTAGATATGGCATGGAAAATATGGAGCACTGAATGCTTGTAGCACATTTAGTTATGTGTTAAGCTTAAGGGGTGGAGGGATGCCAAAAATCAGTATTGACTTTGATTTGTTTCAGATATTATAATACAAGCAACACAGGAGGTGTTATAACCATGAAACTTTCCATACCTAGAGTCAATGATGTAATGGTAAATACATTATTTGAGCGTGCCCTTGATTCTCCTGTGATAGTTTTGGATGATGACGGGCAGACTGACACCTACAGTGTGGCACAGATAAGTAGTATGGCATTGTTACTGGTGTCTAGTAAGACTGAAGGGTTGCCATATAAATACGGAACCATGTACATATTCGGTGGCCTAGAAAGAGGAAAGACCGCAATTATGAGTTACGAGGATTATCTCTCTTTACCTGAGGAGAATCTTGTGTTTGAATCATGGACACACCCTGATGACTCAGAAAGTTATTTATATTACGGACCGGACAACTATTCTACATTGTTTGAGCATTGGCTTCGACAAAACGAGATACCCTTTGTTCGAGGGAGATCCGTAGATACCTCGCCTGCGTACATAACGGCACATCTCTTCAAATGAAAACCCGTAGGGATCATCCCTACGGGTTTTCATTCATGCGCCAATGTGTTTTAACAACATATCTCTGATGATATTATCTTCTGCACATCTAAGTTTGGTGTCTAACACCCCTTTTCCCCTCTCATTTTTTACATCCCAATCTGCTCCATATCCTAGCAACATATCCACTACATCAACACTATGTTTCTCAACAGCCCAGTGCAATGCGGTGTATCCATGTTTATCTTTACCATTGATATCCACACCTTTCTCTAGTATCGTACCTATATAGGATGTAACATTATACTCCGCAGATAGATGTAGTACGTTTCTCCCATGCCAATTAAATGCATGTACGGATGCGCCGTACTCAAGCAACAGTTCAAATGCCTCATCACCTCTATATGTGTATGGCCCTATACTGCGCATCAGTGGAGTCTCTGAACCTTCTATACTTCCTCCATTTGGATCGGCGCCGGCATTTAGCAACCATTCCATTTGCTCTATACGACCGGCACTTGTAGTTGCATGTAGGGCAGTAAGCCCTTTTTTACTTAGTGCATTGACATCTGCCCCCTTCTGCAACAATATTTTGAAAATTTTGCTCATATTCTCATCGGACATTGTGTAGTCATACTGGGCCACATAGTGTATAGGACGGAATCCATACTTGTCATATGCGTTTGGATCACATCCCTCTTCTAACAATATCCTGGATATGTGTGGATTAGCATGAGCAAAGCTGCGTTGCAAAGGAGTGAGCCCATCTTCACTTTGTATATTTATATTGGCTCCTCTACTGATTAGAGATCTTACAACAACTTCATCGTCATGTTCACAGGCGATGTATAACAAGGACCGTCCAAAGGTATCTCGCATGTTTACATTTTTTATCGTTGATACATACGCCAAGGCCATCAGTGTGCCATTATTCTTCAGGGTGTATCGGAATTTATTTAGGATATTTCTATTTAGGAGCATTTTTCGCTTAATCGATTCTTGTCTATGTAGTTTATACAGTTCTTTTCTCTTTGCCTCCATTTTCCTCATAACAGATAAGTAGTATCTATCTTTGGAATCGTCATATATCATTTGCCATCTCTCCTTTATACCATTTTACAATACTTGTTTGTCAGCCGTCAACTTGACTAGAACCTTGACATGATACATGTGGGTCATGCTTTAATTATAATATATAGGGGGGTACACATACATGAATTCTAACTCCTTTCGGCCGTGGCTACTCGCACAGCCCATGCATATAAAAAACGCTGTAGCCGAAATTCTTTCGCTACCCGAAGCAGACTTTGGTAAAGTGGTGGAAGGGTTGACGAAAACAAACGAGGCGAATTCTAGGCGCGATCTTCGACATCATCTATTGACACAACAAATAGGATCGGAAGAATGGCTGGCGATACTGGAGAAGAATATTATCGAAGTCCTACACTTAAGTGCAGACTTATATCACAAAGATGTTACTACGGCCTTTGGTCGGATGAAGTTTGATGCTCACACAACTCTTCACCTACAACGTATTAATCTGCGACGATGTCAAACGCATTTGGCTTGGTCATGCGACATTGATATTTGTTTTACTACGCTGTCTACCACTAAGTCATACACTTTGCGCGATAGAGTAAGAGGAAAAGTAAGATTTATGCCTTACGATTGCGACAGTATAAAGTCCAAGATCAAAAATGCAATAAATGAAAAAGTGAAAGAACAATACAATTTAGTGTCGATATGTCATCTTTACCTCTTGCCAACATCAACAAATATTTCTGCTCATTCCCTATTGTCTGGCATTAATAAGAAAGAAGTGTTGCCTCTATTACAAGTGGCTTTGGAACTGATCTTTGCAGAGGGCGAAAGTGTTCCAGATACCATATTGGCAACAGTAGCAACTGTGGAGCAGATACTAGGACGCACTCTTACGACAGCTTACATGATGCATACAGAGAGTGTGTTTCACTGCCAGAAGTCCACAGCACTTATGATTGTTAAGAATAGTGGCAGACACACTTTTCACGCGAGTAACAGTGAGACTGTTCGTCATCTTAGACTCGCTTCGAAATTAATAAGGACTTGAGGTGGTATTATGAACGTAAATTTGCCATTGGAAGTCATAGAGCATTTGCGTGGTGTTGGGAACGAACAGTTCTCATTATTTAAACAAGTCGTGTCTATTAAAGAACGATTAGTAGTTGCCTCTAATGATGCTCCTCATATTCACTACAAAGCATCCCTCAATCTTGGAACAGTAATATTATGGGCTATGACACAAACAGATAATGTTTTTGCTTCACGTTTCTCGGATAGACTGGTGTGGAAACGCATGACTATTCAACACTTTCTAGATAACTACCATATTCCGGAAAGCCCTGGGGAATTGTATTCTGCTCTTCCTGTAGTAGACAACAGATGCGTAACAGTTTATGTTGTAGGCGAAGTGATGCAAGTCAGATTTACGAATATACTGAACAATATAAGTAGTGTTTATCTCCCATACCATCCCAGCATTGTGTCGGTCTTTCAGGATATACCTGATAAGATTAAAGAGGCAAATCTCGCGTATCAACTTTCTGGTGTAAATTCCCACACGATAAGGATGGAAACCTCAATTGGACTCTTTAAACTGACAGTAAGAAATAAAACGGTTAACAGTTTACCTCCTGGAAAGAAGAATATGTTCTTACGGTGGAACATCAGAGAGTATAAGTTAGCTACACGTCTTGATATGCCTGTAGAGGTAGAGTACACAGACAATACACACCTCATCGGAAGTGTATAAAGCGCAGAAAAGGGATGAAGCTCGATACTTCATCCCTTTTCTTTATTTCATATTGAGTATGCCTGTCCCTGAAAAGCTAGCCTCGAATCCATCGCCGTCCTTATCCCCCACCAAACGTGTGAGGTAGACAGCCCCACTGTACACCTTTCCAGCATCTGTGACTAAATCTACATTTAGTAGCCTGCCTACCAAGAATATGTCTGATAATTCCTTCAGTCCGGTACCAGAAATGTCTCCACTCCATCTCAAAAGCTTATGTGTATCCAAAACAGCTTTCAACACCCACTTGTTCGTATCCACTTTTACATTGTAGCCATATCGTATGCTACCACGGATTCCATCCACTTCCATGTATGATCCCTCCATAAAAACATTTTGTTATATGGATCATATCATAGAGCTCTGAAAGATTCAATAGTTGCAATAGGGGCGATATAAAGGATGCGTTATAAGTCTTTTATCCGTAGGCATTGCTTCTATACTTCTGACGGGCTTTTAACGCATGAGTTGCTTCATCAATTTAAACTCTTCACATTCCAGTTGAATCACCTCAGGTAAAGGTGAATACATCTCTTCTAACGTCCAGATGTTGCAAGCTACGGGAAGCCACCATGTCTGTTCTTGGAATCTAACAAATAACCTTCCGCTTTTGCATACCCATAAATGTTCTCCAGTATATTGTGCGTCTCCTTCAATTAGATGGTGCGCTAGAGGATTTGTGGGCAACTTCTCAAAGTGTAAGTTACTTCTTATTTGGTCCATCCAAGGAGAGGGCTCAATGTCAGTCACGCCGATCAGACCATCTCCGCTCAACAGATATGTTTTGGACAATTTTCTAGTCTTATATCTGTTCTGTTGTTGACCATTTTGCAACTGTATCATTTCAGACACTATCTCAGTAATATATACATCCACAGATATCGTCTCATCTGTGTTTCGATGAACTATGTACTCTGACAATAATTCATTTGTAGTTTCTGGCACATATAATTTGTTATTGAGGATAAATACCATTTGATCTAACTTGTCATATTTCTTTGTTGGACTATAGTTTCCGACAAGAGATGTCACTGTTGCATCAATTTTTAACATGTTAGATCCTCCATTTCGTGTAAGGCTCGAATACACTTTTGAATATTTTCCATTTCATCCTTGCTAGTTCCCAGGACATGTCACCATCATCATTTTTTACGTCGATGTCTGCACCATTCTCAAGCAGTAGTTTTGCTATATCAGGGTAACCAAGGTGCACTGATCTATGCAGAGCTGTGTTGCCATACTTATCTTGAGCATTGACTATTGCACCTGCACTCAGCAACAACTGAACGTTTTCTGTAGTTGGAGTTGAATCTATTAACTCTAACAAAGGAGGTGGTCTTTTACCCTCTCTGGCATTCACATCCGCCCCTAACTTAATGAAATGACGAATAACATCGTCTATTCCTTCTTGCAATACCGCATGTAGTGGTGTGCTACCTATCTTGTCAAACACATTCACTCTAGCACCCATACTAATAAGAAAATCTACCATTGCCACTGACTCACAATGGAAAATAGGTGCTCTCCCCCGCCAATCTGTTGAGTGTACACTGGCGCCACGGTCTATAAGAAGTTTGGCCACTGGTATAGAGTCCAAGGCTACAGACCAAACTAGCATAGTGTCTCCTTTGAGTTCATGCCATGTCTGGTTTAATTCTTCCTTTTCTATTTTCTCGGTGAGTATGGCCATTCCTAGCAAGTCTTCATCATGGCACGAATCTTTGAACTTATTAATCAGCATTTATTTTTGCCACCCCTTTTTCTGCATCGCCGATTTTAAAAGGTCAATACAAAAGGTGTTTTCTTCTTGTATAGCCAAATCAAGAGCTGTGTTTCCGTTATGATCTATTACGAACGCGTCGGCACCTTGATCTATCAGAAGACTCAGCATATTATACGTCCCTTTATGTGCTGCTGTATGTAACAATGTCCAGCCTAAGTAATTTACAATTTTCAAGTCGGCACCGCGCTCTGCTAATAAACGGAAACACATATCAGAACCAAAAGCGAACTCTATGGGTGCCATGCCATTTTTTGCTTTTGCATCTATATCCGCTCCCATAGCGATTAGATACTCTATCTCGTCGTACTTATGATCTCTTACAAGAATGTGAAGGGGTGTCATACCGTGTATATCAAGTGTACTTATGCTTGCCCCATGCCCCATAAGCAATTCGATCATTCTAGTAGACTGAACATAAAACATAGCTGTACGACCATTTAAGTCCGCAACATTGACTTGGGCTCCTCTTTCCAGTATCAAAGTGGCAACACCTAGCTGATTCACAACGACCGCATAGACCAGAGGGGTGACACCATCCAACTCCACATACTCTTGGTTTATATCTGGAATCCGCTCCAAGACTAGGGCCACAGAGAGTAGGTCCCCACATTCTATACTTTCTGCCAGCTTGTTTAGAGTCATCACAATCTCCCCCAACTGTTAACCTTTTTTAAATTATAACACACCTTTAATTCTGGAGTCAAACAAAGATTTGTGTATAAAGGTTGATAACCATGTAAAGAGACCAAACTGTACACCCCCCTAATAGTTGGTTGATCTAACACCACTGATCATGATAAATTTTTATGTATATCCTTAATAATACAGAGGTGAAATGTATGGGAACTATATTTGATGCTATAAGAGCCGATGACCTGTTAAGATGTTATTTGTTATTGGAAAAGAGATCAAACGCCCACTTACTTCATCCAGAACTGGCTGACGGTAGGAATGTGCTCATGTATATGTGCACTGTGGGCATGAGTCAACCAATTCCATATTTAATAGAGTTGGGTCTTGAAATAAATGCTCAAGATAAAAATGGGTTTACTGCTTTACATCATGCTGTATATTACAACCAATATGGTTGTGTTAGTGTTTTGCTAGGATGTGGAGCAGACCCTAGAATTAGGAATGGAATAGGGTACTACCCAGAGGATTATGCCAGAGGACCACGGTATAAGGAATGCATGCATTTATTTGGTATAGACAAATAAAGGGGAGAAAGGATTGGCTCCTTCTCCCCTTTATATTATCAAGCGGTTGCGTGTTGATGCGAACGTGTTCTTACTCTATGCTTGGGATTAAAGTCTTCGGCTTTATATACTCCCGGGTATGCTGCATTCACAGCGGCAAACATATCGCCTTTAAAACATCTGCCCACAACACCATATATTCTGTTATCTCTCAACACTTTCTGTGTTAGGTAACGGCGCACTTCTTCTTCTGACCATTTGAGCTTTTCCTCAATCAACCACTTTAAGGCTCTTATAGAGTTCTCTTCATTCCAAAAATTGTTGGGAACAGAACCCAATTCCCATTGTTTGTACTCCCCAGGGTAAGCGCTATTGAGGGCTTTAAAAGGACTCCCTTGATATGACATGTTCAACATGCCGCATAGTTTATAGTATTCAAACGTAGTGTACCCAAAACCCGCACAAACGTCTTCGCGGGACCATTTAAGTTTTTCTTCAATTAGATATCTCAATGCATATATACAATTAGTCTCGTCCTCCCATATATAACGAGGGAAAGAACGACGACGACCACTTAACACATCCTCAAATACTGACACTATGTACGTATTGTCCAAGATATACACACCCCTCATTTTTTATATCTTAATAAAACATGCACATATGTTGGTTGGCAATGCAATTATACACCCCAAAGTAAAAAGCCCCCAGAGACAACTGGGGGCTTTTTACTAGTATCTGAATAATCCTTCGAAATACCATAGGCCAGGAACGGCTTCTTTTCCACCAACCGGTTTGGTAGTGAAGAGAGACGCCTCTTCCAACAATCTGTTTTTGCTTGTCTTGAATAACCTAGTTGGTACAATCCGACATTTGCCCGATGTTTTGAGGGTTATGTTGGTAGCGATCTGCTTAGCTTCTGCCAAAGTCTCTGCTAACACCTCGTTTGGAATGATGTCTCTGGTCAACTGGTGCAGTGGCACTTCTTCTACTACAACATACCCGTTTATCCATTTCCCTTCCCCTTGGTCAGTTTTTATAATTTTGACCTTAGTAGGCCGCTGGGCTGGAACAGGCTTACGTTTCTGAACCACATTAGTAACTTCATCAAGATCTGTACCACCACCAGTATATCCACTGCTCCCAAAGTCCTCGGTGAGTCCTTGTAGCCAGTTCATTCTGGCCTCTTGCTCCGTCATGCCTTCTCCATACCCATCACGTTCTATCTTACCCATTACACAACACTCCTTACATATTTTTATGCATTCATTTTACCATACTGAAACAATACAGTCAATATGCAATAAACATACATGGAGCGCGGATGGTTATCCGCGCTCTGTTCTTATTTCCGCTATTCTTCAGGGTAAGCGGTCGCTATAGCCCTACGTGCGCTCCCACCAAAACAAGTTTGGAGCATACCGGAGAGTCCATTTTGCGCAAAAAGAGGTGTAGTACCCTCTATACGGGCTTTTTCGACTGTCCAGTTCAACTTCTCTTCGATTAGCCATTTAGTGGCGGCTATACCTGTTTCTTGATTCCAGAAAAATCGTGGCACATTTTTTAGTTCCCAAGGTTTATAGACGCTTGGATATGTGGCCTCTAGAGCTTCATGCGGACTATATGAGAAGCAATAGTTGAGCATGGTGTCAAGATTATTGTCTATAAAAGTGTAGATATCCAAATTTGCACACACTTCTTCACGTGACCACTTTAGTTTTTCTTCAATAAGCCACCGTGTAGCTTTCACACCATTCTCTTGTGTCCAAGAGCCCTTTGGAACTACCTTTAACTCCCATCGGTGATACTCCCCTGGGTAGGCTGCCTCTAAAGCTTCATATGGACTGTCGTCATACACTGTGGACAACAAACCTGAGAGTTTATTATCTCGGAATACCTTAGCACTGAGGTTCTGGCAAACTTCCTGATGTGACCATTTCAGTTTGGTCTCGATCATATGCCTCGTGACTCGGATCACATTTTCTTTGTCGTTCCAAGTACCATATGGAAATTTCTTTAAAGACCCATTCAACACTTTCTCATACATTTCTATAATATCCACAAAAACACTCCTTATATATACGTCTATTTCAATTATAACATATGGTAATCAGTTAGTCAATGTTTAAAACAAAAAGGATGGTAGTATGTGTTGTCCGCACATACTACCATCCCTTTGGTAGTTATTGTATGCATACAAAGCAGTGGATTCCGAGTTCAACGGTTCTAGGGACATCTGGAATCTTGCGATGCACGATGCACATGCATACTTAGGTTTACTAAAACGTGAGTTTTCTTGTTTAAAGTAACGCATAGCTGACGATTTGACAGGGATGATAGCACCGCAACCTATTCCATCTCTATCACACATATGACTTTTTCTCACGGCTTGCACATACTTAATTGAGAATATTTCTCTAGTCTCTCCTAAATAATCAATGTTCCCTAAATAGTTTTTTATTTGTTCAACATTATATTTGACTTCACACATACAAACACTCCTTAGATGTTTTATATCAAAATTGTACCACATTGGTCCTAATTTATACAAGACTGGCACAATCAGCATATGCAGATTGGGAGGTGTTATATTGTATTACTTATGCCTTTATTTGTCTTAAACAAGACAAGGACAAATAAAATGGAATGTGGCAGTATCAGCCCAATTTTTATAAGACCCGAGCCATATTTCCATACATACTAACATCGAAATCCGTGGCATATCACTACATACATTGAGTAGAAGAAATATGCACTTCTCCCCATGTATCGCCCTAACATGCAAAAAGTCTTGACGACCTGTGGCATATTGTGTGCCCGTGTTACATATGTTATAATAAGGTTACAAAAATTTGTAAGGAGTGTGTGGTATGACTTTATGGGATATTATACGAGAAAACGACCTGCTACAAACAGCCCTTTTTCTTCAGAAAGTGGAAGACTTGAATGCAACCGATCACGGTCGTACACTTTTGATGACAGCCATCCAAGCAAGCAACTCTCTAGCCATTGATACACTAATCGAACGCGGAGCAGATGTAAATGCTTGGGCCTCTCAGGGGAGTGCCTTATCAGAAGCCGTAAATAGGAATGATTCAGTCTTAGTTACACGTTTACTCAACTTAGGAGCCGATCCAGATAGTGATGATTTGCCATTGGGTAAAGCCGTCACAGAGGGGTATGTAAACATCGTAAAAATATTGCTTGAAGCAGGGGCAGATCCTAACTTTGTGGGAGACGGTATAGAGTGCCCTATGCAACTCGCTGGTTATGAGAGAGTGGATGATGTAGTAGAGTTGCTGGTAAAACATGGAGGAGACTTAAGCATGATTGAAGGTGTGGAGTGGGATCAGCACCAAACTAGAATGTTCAACTATCATGTCGGTCCTGTCTACTAAAACATCACTTCACGTATAACCTTAGTCCTATCCCCAGTGTATCTTAAGTAGTACCTTTTGCATTTGTGAAGATATAAGAGGAGAGTCCTTGAAGGGACTCTCCTCTTATATCTTGATCCCTAGGCGGTTCCCATGTTTAGATTATTATGTGATAGATGGACAAATTCCACATGACCTACAACGAATAATATATGTTGCCCATAGGAATATCTGTTTTGACCCCATGCTTTTAGACATTTTTCTAGATAGCAGTGAAGTTACTGAAAGGGGTGATATACATCTAGTCATCTAAACAAACCATATCAGGGGAGTGTGCATAATGGAACTATCCACTATATCTTATCTCAAAGATGCTATCGATTCAAATGACATACTCCGCTTTTCTCTTCTACTTGAACTGACAGATGAGAAAGATGTTGACTCCTTGCATTCAACCTTCAACAATCAAAGCTTACTTATCTATCTCGCAACCAAATGCCAAGCCGAAATGATCTCTGTATTGCTAGGCAAAGGCGCTAACCCAAATGTATGCGATCCTTATGGTTGGACTGCACTACATTTCGCAATAGAATGTGATGCTGATCTGCAGATTATCGAAGCACTATTAAAGGCGGGGGCATCTCCCAATATTTTGCCATATACACAAAACAACCCTGCCACCGCTGTGATAAATAGGAATGATGTAACAGCCTTGCGTGTGCTACTTGACAATGGCATGTGTGTAGAAGGTACGGATTCCCACCAATGGACTTTGTTACACCATGCTTGTCTTCAAGGAAAAAAGGACTGCATGGAAGTTTTACTGGAGTACGGTGCTGATATATATGCAAAAACAGATAAAGGGTGGACGACTCTACATTTCGCTTCCGCAAGTGAGGAAAGCACCGCACCGGAGTGTGTACGTATGTTGTTAGAACGTGGAGCAGATCCAAACTGCCTCTCTCAATCCAGCCGTACACCTCTCCACCTTGTCGTTACTAGCGGTGTTCCCTTATCTGCCGAAGTGCTACTAGCACATGGCGCATCTCTCGATTCTACAAACAAAGATGGCAAGACGCCCCTTCAAGAAGCACAAGTCTCCGATCGTATTGCATTGATAGACACCTTTAACAGATATAAGCGACAGTACAAGTTGGTAACTGTTGACTCCAGAAGCATACTGGTAGGAGGTTAAAAATGGAAAATAATCTCATGCACCTTCTGTCGAATGGAGATATTTTAAGGAGCTTACACGTTTTGAACACTATAGATGTAGGTAAATTAAAGGAATTGGATATGATCAGACCTCTTCATGTATGCGCATTGCAAGGAAACATACCAGATATAGCCAATGTTCTTGTGAACAAGGGAGCGGACATAAACGGGAAAAGCACTATAGGATTCGCCATGGCGCATTATATAGCACAGGACGGGAAGAGTGAGCTATTCAAATTACTTCACACTCTAGGCGCCGATCTTAACGTCCAAAACAGAGTAGGCGGCACTCCCCTACATGTAGCAGCCTTCTTCGGTCATACAGATTGTGTAAGTGTACTGCTGGAACTAGGAGCTAACCAAGATATAAAAAATAAATATGGGGAGACCGCCTTAGTAGTGGCTCAGCAAGAAGAACATTCTGACTGCGCGACTTTGTTGCAGCATATTACAAAGAGGACGTGAAAAGTTTGGTCGATGTAGTGGTTAGAGCAATAAAAGAGGAGGAGCTGCAAGAGTTACATGATCTTACTATAACTGTGGCTACTTCGTGTGACAACCGTTTTTTCTATTCCGATGACATATCTTATGTGCACGACGCTTTTCATCATCGCCATATACTAGGTGCTTTCGTAGAGAAAAATCTTGTTGGTTACGGTATACTTGATGCTCCGCAGGAAAAACTGCCTCAATATGTCGAATATGTAGATCTGAGTGAAGCTCCTGTAGGCACAATCGGAGTGTTAGATGACTGTGCCGTCCATCCGCAGTACACTGGTAGAGGTATACAACAACGGCTAGTTAGGGAACGAATCAGATTGGCTCGTGAGCTTGGTTGTATGCACCTTTTCGCATGTATACATCCAGAGAATTTTGTGAGTATCCACAATTTGCAAAAATCGGGATTCAAGTTAAAGAATACCTCAGAAGTAGGCCCCGTCACGCCATGTTCCTACTATTATCTACAGTGTTACTAGGCATATTCAGCTAATTTTACATAAATGAAAGGGTCGCACAAATTTGTGCGACCCTTTTTCTAGTTTCTATATGTGGCTGTTGATACACTGAATCCATGAGATTCCAAGATTCCATGCATAGGGTTATGTTTTGTGACATCCGTCGCCACTGAGAGGTATGTTACGCCTTGCGCCTTAGCATACCACTTGATATGGTCAAGCAATCTGGTGTATATGCCCTTTCTTCTATGCTGTGGGGATACATATGCCATCCACATTTTCATCGTGTCTGGAGCTACCTTCTCTACGAATCTACACCCAGCGATTTCTTGCGTTATCGTGTCTGGAATATAGAACATTTGTTTTCCTAGGAAGAACCAAGATGGATCTTCGCCTTTTTCGTCAAATTCGCATGGCATGCGCTCGGCACATTCATGCATCAGTGGGCGCACTATGTCTGCAAATGAAAGTATATCGAGGTTGTCATCGAACTTAATATCAGGGTCTGGCTCTCCCACATAGTCACTTATATTCAGTGAGTAATGGTAATACACAGGAAAATACCCATGATCCTGTAGAATGTTTAATGCTTGGTCGCTCACTAATTCGTAGGGTATCTTAACTCGCTTCTTTTGGATGCCCAGCGATGTGAATGATTCTTCCAGGTACTCAATCAATTCACCTAGACTCTTTACTTGACAAGATACTGCTGGAACAAGTGCCCCTTGTTCATATGTCGTTGTATATTTGATAGACATTGTTACACACTCCTCATATGTTTATACAGAGTAGTATAACACCCATACCTCTCAAAATACAATACTTGCAGTCTGATACATCTTACGCAGAAGTTTTCTGTGACTTCAGGATGTCATTCGCCGTGCGACCATCAGCATCCGCCAGGTGTATGTTTGCTCCGTGCAACAATAACAGGTTCATAACAGTTCTATCCAAAGGCAGGCTATTTAAGCACATATGTAATGGTGTTTCCTCTTTCAGCCCGCAAGGCATGTTTGGATCCGCTCCTGCCTCCAACAGTAACTGAATAACTTCAGTTTTCATCCCTGCTACAATTCCCTTAGCTAGTGCCGTCATCTTTCTATGGGCCACCGGTCTAATTATGTCCTCTGTGATATATTTTTCCATGTACATAATATTGGGATCAGCTCCAGCATCCAGTATCATGGCTACGGTAGCTGGATTTTCTGACCACATACCGAGACATAGCAGGGGCATATTGTTAGCCAAGACGTTCACGTTAGCAAGCGACTCAATAAACAATGCCATTTCTAGCATTGAATTATTCTCATATATTAATCTCATAAATTGGTTGACTTTATCTTCTGGAAGAGTGGGTACTTTGATATCCATATATAACACCTCTATGTATTAAGGGCCAACAATGAGTGTTGGCCCTTACTTGTCAATTCAGAATATGTGGGAGAAGCATCGCATGTTTGTGTGCAAGTCCCCGTTTTGCAAAGATGCTGACAGCAACCGTTCCTAGGGAATCCAATGTTGCTGCTAGTCCCAAGTCTGTTGTGTCCACAAAAGTCCATTTTTGTGTCAGTGACTTGACCCCTCGCGGTGTCTGGAATTTAAAGACGAAAGTATCGTCATGTAGCAGTTCTACCAACATGTTTTCCCATACGTACCCTATCCCCACAGGTTCGCATTTGAAAGCTGTCTCTGATATTTTGATTACTTTATATTTACCCATAGCGACTTCTTTGCAAGCCTCTAAAATTTGATTAGTACTTACTTCTAATACGTTTGACATGTTTATCTTCTCCTTAGGAGATATAAGACATGCTCATTACCTGATCACGCCTTATACCAAAATTGGTTTATAGACGTGATGTACTCTTATTACAAATCTTACTTAAATTTTAACATAACTGTCTCTCCTTGTCAAGTATCCCCTTCTCCACAAGGCCCGTCTAGCATGCATCAACCGTTGACAGATCCTCCGGAGAAAATTTGTTCTTATATACAGCTCGTATAGTTTTATATGCACTTTCTATATCTTTTGCCATATGCTCCATGTACAGTATCAATTCCTCAGTTGCATACTTTAAGTATATGTATTCTTGCAACACAGAATTGAGAACTTCTAGAGGCTGTAGTGACCATAAATGTCTTACCCGTAGATCAGTTTTCTTATTGCTTATTCGTACCTCCTCACGATTGAGGTATGCTCGGGCTTTATGTTCTTGTATACGTAACTGGCTTATGTTCGCTAATGTTTTATCCAATGTATTTACCACTCTTGACTGATGGAATATTTGTGATCTAACACCCATCATCTGATCATATAGTTTCTCCACATGAGACATGTACTTTCTAATTGTCTCAGTATCTCTTTTAATCTCGATTGCAAGGGACTCTATGCTCTTGGACACACGTTTATACCCTTCAATTCTCTCAGCTAATTCATGCAGTATACTCATCTCGGCTCCCCCTAGGACAATCTCCTATTTCTATTTTACCAATAAGATACTAAAATGTCAATACTATATGTAGATAGTCCATCGGGTATAGAAAGATATTATCCTTTCAGCAAAGGGGATGGCTGGGGCTGAGCGTGTCATAATATGAGACGCCATACATTTCGCTTCGGCAGGGGGTGAAGTAGTATAGATAGATTTGTCTCAAATGTACTTTGACATGCATAGGACTCTCATGATATACTGTATTTATACTATACTAAGGAGTGTTATGACATGTCAGTAATTGTTACAGATGCGTTCCCCCTAGACTCCCTCCGAGATCGAATGATTGAATATGTGGAGAAGGGAAATACGAAAAAAGTGCGGGAACTCATGGCAATGGGTGTTGAACCAGGTTCAGTGAAGAAGGATGGAGTACCCCTCATTGTACTCGCAGCTGATCTTAATTACACTGCTATGGTTAAGCTTTTGTTGACCGCAGATACTGAAGTGGATGCATATGACTCCCACTTTGAAACTGCATTATATAAGGGCGCGTACCATGGAAATAAAATGGTTGTGAAGTTCCTAGCCAATGAGGGAGCGTACTTGGACTTGTGTGGACGTTTAAACCGCACACCACTTATTTGGGCTGTGTTCAAGCGTCACCGTGACTTAGCCAAAATGTTGGTGCGATTGGGAGCTGATGTCTCCATATCTGACTTATGGCAGAATACAGCGAGGGACTATGCCTTGGATCAAAATGATGAGGAACTTGCAGACTTATTGTTGTAAAAAAGAAGAAGACCTCCTTTGTAGGAGGTCTTCTTAATTTTCGCCGATGAGAGCAGCCAATAATCGGAGCATATGTATGAATAAGTTTATGAAATCCACATATATACTCACCACCATCAAGGGTATGCTTTCATCACTTATGTCTTCTTTGGCCATCCGGTTGAAATCGAATAAGGTGTATCCAATAAACACAAACACTCCAAATCCAGAGACAAGCATTTCTGTAGTTCCACTGAAAGGAGAGAACACATTAATCAATCCGAGCCCGATAAGAAGAATCAATGACATGAATAGAAAGTTCTTGAGGTACGAGAAATCTCTCTTTGTAGAGTATGCATAGATCGCTGCTAGACTAAAAGTAACTACCGTTAGTAAGAAGGCTCTGAGAACCATAGGAGTCCCAATAGTACCTATATACTCCGCAATTATTGCATACACTGTGATTCCTGATATAAACATAAAAGTGTACATAAAGAAGTAACTCATGTAACTACACTGACTCATTATTACTATCACTATCACTAAGAACAACTCGGCGATATGTAACGGTAAGAAGAAAGCGGGTGGTACAAACTGACCTACAAAAAAACCTATCAAGGATACTATCAGTGCCACAGAGAATACACCTAAAACTTTTGACATTTGGGTTCGGCTGTACGACGATACGTTCATGAATCACTCTCCTAGGATGTTATTGTTTCAGTATAACACGTACGGCTAAGGTGGAACAATTATGTATGCAGAGTGAGGTCCGTACAAAAGAAACAATACTTTTTATAGCCGTAAGTTTATGATTAGTTGCCTGAGATCCGTGGAAAGTAATTCAAAAGACCCTCGCTCGTAATCTTCCAGTAAAATGAAACCACTCTGGTTATCGATTACAACTATGCGCCCATTTCCTTCTATACCTATAGGAATGTACTGAAGTGTGTTACCATGGTTATTCATGTATTGCGAAAGCGAATCGAGGTAAGACTCTATGTCTTCTCTCTGTCGTATAGATTGTAAAATAATATAATAAGTTTTAATGAATCCGTCCATATCTGCAAACCAATAGGAGTTAAAATACTCAATCATTGATTTATGTAACTTCACACCTATCTTCTTCTCCGCCATTGCAAAATCGTGAATCTCCTTTTTGATGACTGGCTTCCAGCCAATATAGTCCTCATCATCCACTTCTCCAAAGTAGATAGGAGACTCTACATCCTCATCAAATGGTGTCCTAAACAGGAGATCAGAGCCTTCGTCACAAATAGATTCCCTTAATAAAAAATATTGTCTCATGGATCCTTTTACTGACATACACATCATCCTTATCCCTTAATATCTTCCTGAAGGTGTTATTACTAAAGTATACTATGCCTGATAATGCTGGGACAATAATGTATACCTATTAACTCAAAGTATTGACTCTACATGCTTCAGCTGATACCATGAAAAGTATATTACATCTATGGAGGTATATACATGAGACAAGAAGAAATGATGCACAATATTTTGCATCTACAAGATGAATATATGCGGAAGACGAATGAGCTGATGGAAGTGCTGAACAAAACGCAAGAGTTGACTCTAAAGATAGAGCATGTCAAGATCGATATGAGAGGTAAGGTCGCCGGTCTTGATGACTCCCCATTGCAACAGGAAGACTTGTTAGCAAAACTCGAAGGTTTAGATTCCCAAAGCACAGTATCAAACGCCGAGAGAGAGCTGGTTAGAGCATCCGAGTCCGCATTGTATATACAAAAGTCTGCTCCGCCTGTAGACGCACCATTGGACCACCGACTCGAATACATGAATGAAGTAAACAACAATGTGTCCAAGCGACTGCAGATAGCGCAGGATATATATCTTATGAAGTCTAAGCTTCTCAAAGAAGTTGAAAAGTCTCAACAAGCACAAGAAGTCGAAAAAGAAACCGAGGCGAAGAGAAGCATATTCGATAAGATAAAGGATTACAATCCAGCACAAAGAGAACAACCAATGGAAATTGCACACGAAAGATAAAAAAAGAGGCCATCCAACATAGATGGCCTCTTTTTTTATCTTTAACCTCTGAGATCTTTCAGATGATCGACTACGATTTTGGACCAATTTTCTAGACGTTCATATACAGAGGGTTCCAACATCTGATCGAGAGTTAATAACTGACCGGCTAGTTCCTCGGTCTCTTGGACCTCAACCTTGGCACTGCCAGGTGCTTCCATCTTTATGGCTATGCCTAGATGTACTTCGCCAACCTCATTCGAGTCATCATTTATCATCCCCTCGATACTGAAATTGAGATCAGACAGACCCAGCACAGTCCCATCTACAGACACTTCTACTTCTTCTAGGAGTTCTCTACCCACTTCATTGAATATATCCTGAAAGCCATCCAGTTTGTTCATATGGCCCCCTACACCAAGAGACAATTTGTTATGTAACCTGGCCTCGCCTGCACCTGTTAGACGCTCATACACAAAGAATTTTTGGTCTTCTGTCTCTGTTTTTGCCACACTGATATAGGCGTACGGTATAAGTTGTTTGTATGTGGGATCCTTTTCCATATTGCCACGTCGTTTTAATTCCACTTTTTCTTCGATACAAGACCGAAGCACTTGGAGTACCTTTGACTCTCCAAACATACCACCTTGAAAAGAAAGATCATCCGCATCGCCAAATAGGCTCGAGCGGGGTATGACCACTATAATCTCATCCATTTTATCCATACATGTATCCTCCTCTTTTTATCTCCTTTGGAGGATAACATGTCCGATACAATGCTAGCAATAATTTTTGGTACGTATCAGCTATCGTCTATTACCAAAAAGTTATTTATTGGTTCCTCTCCAGTGTGTGTAGACTTCACGAGCCATAGCTATAGAGAACACCAAAGAAACAATGGGAATTAACATAGCCCCCTCCATACTGAAACCTAACCATCCATTCAGGTAACTTATAGGCACAAATAGTGCTGCAATAAACATCAGCACCGACACTATTCCTTGAAATAGCATTGCCACACCCCCCAATGATTTTGACACTTACCAAAATTATATAAACCGAATCAATTTAGTGTCAACCCCATACACAATTAAAGGGAGTAGTGCATGCACTACCCCCGTAATTTGTTCCACTCTGGAAGGGTGGAAAGATGTGTTTCGATTATGTCTCGTGTATACTTGTGATGGAAAGCTCTCGAGATTTTAGGCACTACTACGGACTTTTCTCTCACGCCGGTGTTTATCAGGTACTTTAATTCTTGTCTCATCTTCGATTTATCTTTATACAGCACTCTGTCGAGTGGTGGCTTATCTCCTATCCTGTTGGATACGCGATTGTTTAAGTTATACTTGATGTAGCCCATTTGAACATACATGCCAAACGTTCTCATCATTCCACGGGGAGATTTCATACCCGCAGACAGACATACACTCGGGTGTGTCTCAAAGACTTTGATACACGCTTCTCCAATTTTCATTTTAGGATCACTTTCCATACAGTCTATGACCAGCTGGACCCATGTATTTACATTGTTCAGTATCCTAGTCTTAATCCCAGCGGAGACCCTCAATTGGTCATCCCAAGACTTTTTCAAGTCCTTTGGACTTACGCCTGCTTCATGGGCCACTAAAACAATAGCGTCCTCAACCGGCATATCAGATGAGCGTTGTGACACCTCATGTAGTAATTTTTGCTTGTTGGGCGCACCGTGCATATTCTCGCTGTCCATCTCCACACCCCTAAGTCCTTGTTTATAAACAATTGTACCACACGACAAATCTATTGCACAAGTACAAGTATCTGTCATATCACATGTGAAAAAAAAGAAGTCGCCTTGTCATGGCGACCTCTTCTTATTCTCTCAGTCGAGCCTCATCAAACATTTCGCGTAACACAGCATAGATATAATGTGATATCACCGTAACCTGTATATTTCTGTTATAATTCACGATAGGTATGGTTTGCTTGACATACCACTTCTGATAATGCTTGGACTCTTTTAAGTCTATCCCTGGATACACATGTTCGCAATCATTTATATAACTGTTGTAGTCAAAAGCGTGCAGGACAGAATCTGGGATGTCTGAGTCTAGAAATGATGCAAGTTGTTGTCCTTCACAAGATTCTACAAACATTTCGTGTAGTGTTGAAGAAATATTAGATCGTTTTTTAAGATCTGAACGGATTTTATCATAGGAGATATATGGAGAGAAGCATTTCACATGTGTCCATGTGGTGCGGATTACTTCAGTGCTATTCACAGTGGAATCCACAAAGTACTTCTTTCCCATTAACTCCCACACAGAAGCATTGTTCATCTTAATAGAGGAGAGCATCTGCTCCACTCTAGCATGCATCTGTGTCAGCTCTGTACCATAAGCTCCTCGGACCGTATTTTTCGCACTGGCTAGAACGGATGCCACATCATTGATCATTTCCCACGTACTCTTTGTTTCTACCATAGCGACACACACTCCTTACATTAGGATACTTCCATTATACCATACACTTGGGTTAAGTGTCAACGCTTCGTGACCCTCAGGAGATGTCGGATATTGACGCAGGAGGAGAATTGTGGTACAATAATGATAATAACATATATAAGGAGTGTTAATATGTCTCTCGATGTAACTATATCTGTAATTAAAGATTTAACTTGGTACACTACATATCTGGTCAAAAAAGGTGAGAGTGTAGGCAAAATACACATACCCAAGTTTGAGAATGGCGATGTGCTGGTTCGTTTGTACGATGGTAGTATCCTAATTAGCAAGATAGCGGATTGTCCTCCTTGGTTCAAAGGCACGTACCAAGATATTCTGTCCAAACATAAAGAAGGGTAGGCATATGCCTACCCTTCTTTTATCTGTTCATATATTTGTACAGGGCCTTCCGTTGTTCTTGGCCGAATAGTCCACATTTGGAGGAGCTAGTGCGGTGGTGCTGGCAATCTCCTCTCAAATATGATTAATGCGTTGCCTCTCTGACCAATGAGTACCATTAAAGCTGGGAAAAAGGAGCATTAGTCGCCCATGTCTGTACTAAAGTAAACTCCTTGGCAGTCTTGGATCTTATAAACAACTTGGAAATAATGCCAAAAGCACAATCTTATCAACTCAGGGTCTACTTCGGAGAATACTTCTTTAGCCACTTTCATGTACTGAGGAGATTGCATCATCTCCTCGTTGTAGTGGTATTCAGGATATAGGATAATGTTGGAGTAATGAGCCGATCGAGTGTTCATATATTCATACTTGGTTACTTCCATTAATCTGATGCTCCTACCAGTATTTTCTGATACGAAGGATTTTACAGTATTGAACTCATATGCATGGGAAGGGATGACAATGAGATATTCATATACCTTATTCCTCTCATCTAGGGTATTGAATAGGGAATTCAGCCCCATTAGAACCGCACTCTCGGACTGTCGGTAACCTAAAGACACAGGGTATTGCAGATGGAGTACATGCTCTCTAGTATCAAACTCTGGCAAGTTTCTGATCCACTCTAGCGTAGACAGGACTGCAGACAATCCTCCTTCGCTTAAGAGGATCGTATGGTAAATCAGGCCATGTTTCTCTGAACTTTTTTTCAAATAGGGACTTTGCCGTGTTATCAGTATGCACAGAGGACTTTTCCTCTCAGCTTTAAGACATTCCATAATGGATTTTACAGCTTGTAAAGAATGCCCAGGATCACCTGAATGCTCGGCTAACAAAATATGTTTACCATTTTTAGTGGCCATTTCGTATGGGTTTTCTCGGTTGTGTGCTTGTTGTAGCTTAACCCGTTGTGGTGCAACTATTTCTTTCATATATTTTTCTTTACGTGCCTTCTTTGTCCGATCAGCAACCTTGCCAAATAAAAATATAGGAGAACAGATTAACCAGATTACTGCACTTACCAAGCCAAACACGTAAGTAAATAACAGTCCGAGCACCTGAGATAAGATCCTCATATATTGACCCCCTACATATTTATGTGCTATGTGCTATGTGTCCTTGACTTTGGTAGGCAAATCTTGCTATACTATCGTAAAGGACGGTGAAAATTATATGTATAATGTGATGATTCTTATGCTGTGTGGAGTTGTAATTGTATTATGTGGAGTGTTATATGTCAGATCACTATTTGATAGACAGAAAAAACAGAAGTAGGGAATCATATATTGATCTGATTCCCTACTTCAAAAAGATCAAAATTGTTTATATATCACCACTTCTACTTCCTGCAGCACTCGCCCTACAATATCAAGCACTTCTGTGTTATCCACAAAGATTGCCACACTCAACCTTTTTAGCATTGCGAATTTGTGCAGAGATACCAGCGATTTTTCGAGAGTGCAGATATCTCGTTCCTGTAAGGTATTTACAGAAAAAGTTGTGAACAAATTCGCTACATACCGCTGTTCCTGCAACGGCATCCTGATCTCCAGCATCGTTCCCAAAGGATTCGCACAATTGGAAACATAATCTAGACACTCGCTCACATTTTCCGGCCATGTCTCATGTACTTTTCTAGATTGACTATCTTTCGCTTTCCCATGCATGTCCACTATACAACATATAATATCCTCTTTAGAGTCTATTATATTTCCATCCACAATTCGTATCTTCATCTGTAACCACTACTTCCATATGTGTGTTTCACTCGGCCACATTTTATTAGGTGTGTAAGAGTCTCCGCTACTTTCAAGTAATGACCACCCGCTTTTATTGTCTGTTTTAACCATCCCTTGTGCTCGTTTATAACCATGTTTCGAGACATGACTAGGTATATATGTATGTCTGTTGACTCATCCGAAGACAGTATCTCTTTCATCACTCTAAAATATGTCTTCATAAGGTTGGGACTCTCTAGGACTACCTCGCCGTCTACAAAAGCATTCCACAAACTCCCGGTCTTTTCAAGACAAACGATACGAACTTTATCCCAGTCCCTGAGGGGTTGTTTAGGAGAGCTAGTTGCAATCAACTCATCAATAGGTAACACTGTCCTCAGTTTATGTGGATCGCCGTATAACAATGTGTGTTTCTCAGTAAACAACGGGTGGTGTGTCATATGCCCTCCACCATTATTTCGTGCCGGAAGTGAGACAAGAGAGTGTGCGCTTGGGTACAAAACAGATATCTCCACCTCATATCCTGTCTTCTCTAACTTTCTCAGTCTTTCCCTCACACGGCGTACATGCAGGCTAGACCCCTTAGGCATACGTACCCTGTTTATATCTGCACAAAACTGTTGGTCTTCCACGTGTATTATATTTCGACGGTCCACAGTTACCAAATCCAAGGCGTGATCCAGTGCGACGACATACCCTGTTACACTTTCTGGATTAGGGTGTAGAACTCTTTTCGTATCTGTTTCTACAACACCGTTTGGATGTTCTGTCGTTATTCGCGAGTTAATTACCATTCCATCTTTGAATGTGTGACATTGGTAGGTTGTTGCAATCATTAGTTCACTCACCGTCCTAGGAAAGATTGTCGCTATCTCCAATTGTAACACCTGACTTACTTGTAAGTCAAGTGTAAATTAATACGGATATAGCAGAGGGGTAGAAGCTCAAAGATGCACCCTGTCTTCTACCCCTCTATATGTATGTGTGTTTGTCGAATTTATACTGTTAAGAGCAACCGACAAAGTATATTATATATTGGTTTGGTCACTGAATATCTGCCAAGAACGACTAATACACTTTTTTCACAGCCCATAAATATTCACTAGCATACCTTCATTCTAAATAAAATATCCAAGCGACTCCTTCTTAGATGTTCCTTTGCACACCAGAACATGCATCGCTGTCTCTCATAGAGTTTAGGCACTTTTCGCTCTTTGAGACAAGACATTTCATTGCTGATAAAGCACGGAATTCGAGTTGCAAGCTTTTCGTGTAGATCAAGTTGTTATGCTTTTGGTGGTCCAATAACTGACGAGCTGAACTCACCTTGTTTATTGCGGAACTGTTGTTTTTTGTGGTGGTCTCCCAAAGAGTGGGATCGATATCATGCGTCTGATCCAGCAAATCCAGTGCCTCTTCGTACATTTCCGATATTTGGATGAACTGTTTATCAACGGAGGTCTTATAAACACTGTCCTGCATGTATGGGTGAGACATAATGTTTTGCAATTGCAGAGCAAGCAAGTCATGCTTCTCCCCCAATATTATCGAGGCCCTCAACATATTTAGGTTTGCATCACTCACTTTGAGCGCTTTTTGTATAAGTTCATTAGCCATTGACTTCTTAAAGCTCTCCAGAACACTTTCCTCCATACGCTCCACTCCCCAAAGAATACTTTGTATCATACAACTATTTGGAAACATACTGGAAGGAGTTAAGCAGTTTCGGGATGTTGGGCCCTAGTGTTTTGGATTTTTATTAGATAAAGGGTATCTCAAAAGACATAAATGTACACAAATGGGCATATCTATACGATACCATACCCTCCCGTGGGGATCAATAATTACACCTCGATAACAAATCAAGGACAATTGTCGATGCAATTGTCCTTTGCATTTATTATAACATTCGTTATAGTTTATGCTCATCGAGGAAAAATCGGCGTACGGCTTCATTTTCTATATTGCGGGCTGTGTGTACATAATTCGCGAATGTTAGAAACTTGAGGATATCCTCGCTACTTTTAACCTCATTTTTCTCGTGTCTAAACAGCTTCTCTAAATCAGACAATTTCGCTGATAGACTTATGCCTGCAGATTCATCGGACATATGTGTAACCACTATGTCGTTTGATACTACTTTGTCTCCAACTTTACGTGGCCTAGGTACAGTTTCTACATGAATGGAAATTTGTCCTAGAGACAAATAAGTGTCCATGTAGTTTGCGGTATTAAAGAATCTTATCGTATTTAGAGAGTCTTCATTGTAACATTTTATGAGATGGCTAGCCATTTCGCCATACTTGGCAAACTCCTGTTCTACGAGTAAACACTGTTCCAGGTTCTGAGCCAGTTTAGTCTTGGGTTTTGTCTTCATATGTATTCTCCTCTGTATCATGTTTACAATAAGAATAACATGTACAGTATGATGGAGACAATAATATATATAGAAAAAAGAGCCCCTTAGGGCTCTGAAGGTTTAAGCATATGCTTTAGATGCTTGAGGCGTTTTCCTTCACTTCTTCCCCGCTATTATCACCTACAGAGGTGTCTTTGTTATCTTCTGGCTACACAATTTCTGGAGTCTCTCCCTCAGGTTTTTCTGGTTGTACAACCTCTGGTGTCTCACCTTCTGGGGATTCTGGTTGCACGACTTCCGGCGTTTCTTCTTCAGGTTCTTCTGACTCAGAAACAGGGGTTTCTAACTCAGGAACGACTGCTTCTTTCTCTTCCATCTGACTTACAGCCCAAGGAAACCATGGACACCAAGTTGGCAGGGGCATTGTCGGTTTGTAGTTAGCTCTGGATGCAGAGGAATCGCACGCAGGGTATCCTTTTGGCTCTTTCGCTGATGTGTCTATTCCAAAGGGGAACATGAAGGCAAGGGATGGGTTCTTGATGTAGTACTCTCTATCTTTTTTTGACATACGTGCCCATGTCGACCGTACTGTCTCATTCAGGGTTGTATACTCCCCACAATATAGAGAAGAATTGACATTTGCACGCTCTTCTAAATTCTCATTTGCCAAGGCGGTTGCCGCCCCACCAACTAACAGTATTGCCGCTGTGACACTAGCTATTAACTTTTTCCCCACACAAAATCCCTCCATAGTATGAAATTGGACCTTGGACGACATTGAGACTCTACCCATGTATGTTGTGGCTTAGCTCTTTCAATCACCCCTCTCAAGTACTGCCTCAACATTTACACTGCGTGTATGTTGAGTGTGGGACCACGTCTTCTCCTCACGTTTAAAAAATGCGTAGGCTACTATCGGTATCCAGGACATCGAAAATATATACGTCTCGATAAACCAGAGTCCCTTTTTTAACTGCTTCTCCTGAAATAAAGCCCAGAAAGGTAGCCCGTAGTATAGCCCCATTCCGATACCCCAGAGCCAAGGGTTGAGAATGTGTGTGCTGATGTAATCTGGAAGTGGACTAAATAATGATAGTAGGAAGAAGAAGAAACTAGATAACGAAAGGACAATACGAACTGGTTGCACCAAATATATTAAAAGGTCTATATTCACCAGTGTGGACCTCAGGCTTTTAGGCTTGAATATTGCCTTCATTAACGGTTTGAAGTAGCGAAAGGCGCAGTCAAAATGCCCTTTCATCCATCGTGTTCGTTGGACATAAGACTGTTTGAATTTAAGAGGTTTCTCATCATATATTTTTGCGTTATGTAGCCATCCGACCCGCTCACCGGTTGCTAACGAATAACGAACAGTGAACTCCAAATCCTCTGTCAGTGACTCAGTTCCCCATCCCATCTCCTTGAGTACATCCACATCGAACACCATACCGGTGCCACCCAATTGTGCCGACAGACCTATATTCTCCCTAGCTTGTTGATACACTCTGGAGGTGGCTGTGTATGACAAAGCATATGCTTTAGTTACCCAAGTGTCACTAGGGTTTTTGGAGTCCAAGTATGCTTGTATTACTTTATATCCTTCATTCATTTTTGTGTTGGCTTGATTCAAGAAGTTTCTAGATATGATATTGTCTGCATCAAATATAGCTATTGCATCATACCCTTTATCAGAGTAATCTCTCCAAAACTCCTCTAGGAACCACTCTATCCCATATCCTTTACTTACTTTTGTCTTATCATGTCTTTCTAAGGCTATGGCACCATGGGATCTTGCTATCTCGGCTGTCATATCGGTGCAATTGTCTGCTATCACAAACACATCATATAAATCTTTTGGGTATTCTACTGTATCGAGATTCTTAAGTAGGTCGCCCACGACTGCATCCTCGTTATGGGCGCATATCACCACCGCAAACTTTCTTCCATGTGATCCTTCCAACTTGATGCGCGACCGCATGGCCATCCCCACTACACCTACCATAGTCTGATACGTTGTAAAGAAAAGCGTTACTAACTGCGAAGCAATGAGAACGAAAAGTAGAATACCTAATGTTAATGCACCTATCACATGGATGATATCCATTTGTGTTTCCTCCCCGGCACTTGTGTCAGGTATTCCTCAGAATCCCCCACTTTCATTTTATGCTGGTTTGGTTTTCTTTATGTCTATTTCTTTTGCTAGATGTTATATTTCTTATGTATGTATATAGCAAAAAGAGTGTCCCCTTAAAGGAGACACCCTCTTCAGTTGTCAGGATTCCACACATTGCAAGCCATTCACATTACAGCCACGATTTGAATTATTTGTTTGTAAAACCAGATTGTCTCAAAGCGCGTTTTACCATCTCGCCACCTACTTGACCGAAGTATGCAACTGGTTGGTTGCGGTTATGTTCCTTGGAACCGATTTGAACTCCCAAGTCACGAGCCACTTCAGTTTTCAAACTTTCGCGGTTTGCCATTTTGTATCGCCTCCTTTTTTGTGTGTCATCTTCTAATTATTATTTTTCCCCGTCTAACGGTTTGTTATACATCAAATAAACTGGAAATTTTTACCATCCCTCTACGCACTTGAATGGGTTCAGCGAACAAGAATTGCGCGCAAATCAAGTTAAACAAACACGTATACAAATAAGGAGACCCCAAGATGGGGTCTCCTTATTTTAGCAATAGTTTTTATTGATGGGTGGTGGGTAAGTAGCAGGATATGTGGCGGGCCAGCATGCAGGGTACCCCTTTGGTGCTCCCACAGATGTATCTATGCCGAATGGGAACATCCAAGTAGGTGCGGGGTGTTGTATATACCACTGTTTTTCTTCGGATGGTAATTGTTCCCAATACCACACAATTAAATCATTGGGTGGTATGTTTCCAACAGATGCGCTGTTACCTGAAGAGGCCATCGCTGTACTTCCATCCATAGCTGCTACACATACGCCACCTGTGACAAAAAATACCACAATTCCTAAGAACATCATCACTTTTTTCATAAATCCTCCTGGGTTTCTTCCAAGAGCACTGAGCGTGTGTGCGTGGTGTGTGTCCATGTTTTTTCCTTGGTATTAAAAACGGCATAGGCCACTATAGGTATCCAAGACAGAGAGAAAATATACGATGGGATAAACCACCACAGAGTCTTGGCTTTCTTTTCAAGAAATAAGGCATATAGGGGTTGTAAGTAATAAATACTCAATACAGTCCACCAGACCCACGGATTTAACACATACGTCATAATAGGCTCAGGTATTGGTCGGAATAAAGATATTATGAAAAACACGAGGCCTGCCATAGCTAAAACAATCTTGATGGGTTGTATTAAGTATATCATCAGATCCAAATAGATAAATAAACTTCTGTTCCATCTTATCTTTTTAGCTAATGGGACGGAGTACCTAAAGGCACAATCAAAGTGTCCTTTCATCCATCTCATTCTTTGTACATATGACTGACGCATATTTAAAGGTTTTTCATCATATATTTTGGCTTCGTGCAGCCAATGAACACGTTGGTCGGACAACATGGCATAACGAACAGTAAATTCCAAGTCTTCTGTCAACGATTCGGTGCCCCAGCCCATATCTTTGAGCACATCTATGTGGAAGACCATACCGGTCCCACCCAACTGTGCAGATAGCCCCATTTTCTCTCGGGCTTGTTGATAAATTTGGGATGTAGCCCAGTATGCGAATGCATATGAGCGTGTTATCCAGGTATCCTTAGGGTTTTTCGAATCGAGATAAGCTTGTATTACTCGTGCACCTTGGTCCATCTTCCCATTTACCATTTTGAGAAAGTTCCTCGACATTAGGTTATCAGCATCAAAAATAGCTAAAGCATCGTATTTTGTATGTAAATCTTGCTCCCACACACGTGCCAAAAACCATTCTATCCCATAACCTTTACTGACCTTCTCTTTGTCATGTCGTTCATAAACATATACACCATAATCCCGTGCTATTTTAGCTGTACTATCAGTACAGTTATCAGCAATTACAAATACATCATACATGCTCTTGGGATAATCCAATGTTTTCAGTCGTCCAAGTATATCTCCGATTACTATCTCCTCGTTGTGTGCACAGATTGCTATTGCAAACTTTCTGGATACGGAGGGTGTTACAGCATTTTTGTTCCGGAGTAACAGTCCTATTAAGCTTATTACAGTTTGATATGTTGTCAGTATCAAGGTTACTATCTGAAATAATGACAAAATGAAGAATGCCTGCCCCCAGAGAAACCTTTCTATGAAATACCACAAAATTTATTATCCACCTTACGTGCGCACATCTTTATTGGACAAGTCCTAAATTCTATTAAACTATAGTAAATGCTACCAATACAAGTGGAAATTTCTTCCATAAACTATAGGTATTGTACCATGAGCTAATATCAGGGTACTGCATGGACGCCCTTTTCGAGGTATCGGTCTCATATATCAGCAGAACTAGCCAAAATAAACAAAAAGGCATCCAGGGATGCCTTTGGGAGTTTAGTGCTTATTCCTGAGAAGCGAGGAAATCATCAATGAAGTCATTAATTTCGGTGTATATCCGCAGGGATTCCTTAAAGTCCTCATTGTATTCCAGGGAGATTAGATTGTGGCCCGTACGGCAATAAACCCGTCCATAAGGAGTTAAAAAACTGTAATGATGATTCTCGTGTTTTGTAAACCCAGCATACCCATTTTCTAGGTGAGGTTTTAGAAGCATAAGAAACTTTCTAGCCAGACTAGCGTTTATGTAAGTACCTGTATATGTGTTGAAGATCTCCATTAAGTTATTAAAACCTGTCAAAGTTCCCGCTACTCTCATTATTCCCTCCCAAATTAAAAGGAGAAAGGTGATAAAACCCCTTCTCCTTTTGAATCCTAGTCTTTATAAGGATCGAACTCATTCGCTCCTGCCATGCATACTCCCACAGGACGCAAAACATGTAGCACATCCAAAGTTTCTTCATGTGCCTTAAGAACATCAGCAAGTTTGCGATAGACGAATGGACTCTCATCTGTGCCAGCTCCACGGAGTTCTACACCATAGTCATTGATGGCTTGCATCATCTGTTCAGGTGTAATTTTACCTCCTGAGCGCTCACGAGTTTTCCAGTTCATTTTTCCAGCCGCCTCTGTGCGCGACATCAGACGACCAGCGCCGTGCACACTGCTGTAAAAAGACTCCGCGTTTTCTTGTGTATCTTTTCCTTGGACAATCACCGAGATATCGGCCATAGAACCACCGATTACACCTAATTGTCCAGGTGCTGATGGTGTAGCACCCTTTCGAACTACAACCACCTCTTTGCCGTTATGAACTTCTTTCCACGCAAAGTTGTGGTGGTTGTGGACCTCGAACTGTGATTGTGCACCAAGAATACTTAAAACTTGGCTGATCACATAATCTCGTCCCGCATAGGCATACCGTCCAGCCAAGTTCATAGCGCGGAAATACATGTCGCCCAGTTCTGTATCCAGATCCAACAATGTTGGTGCCTGATCCATACTTTCTCCAGGGGCTTTTCCGGAAAATTCGAGATCTTTTGCGAGATTGAGGAAACCGCTGGCGGTCTTGTGACCGAAGCCACGAGATCCAAAGTGGCAAGTAACCCACACATCTCCAGTAGATTCTTCAACAAGCAAGTCGACAAAGTGATTCCCGGAGCCAACAGTGCCAAGTTGGTTTCGCGCCAGAGCAAACAAAGACGCGTGCTCTGCCTTACCTACTTGCTTAAAGACATCCCAATTGGGATCATCAAAAAGATCATGATCTACCTTCTCACTGTTGGATCTACCGACGCCAAAAGACACCTTACGAGCGATTTCATCCATAATAGAAAAGACACTAGGGATGTCACTCAATTTCAGATTTGTGCGTGCAGCTTTCAGTCCACATCCAATATCATAGCCAACACCACTTGGAGAGATCTGATTGTCGTACACTACCACACCGCCGATTGGTTGGCTGTAGCCCTTATGGTGGTCGGCCATAAGCAGAGACTGAATGACCCTGCCGTGGTTGCCACATGTAACAGCTTGTTCTACAGCACTGTCGATAGGGTCTCCCCATACTTTTACACCCTTGATCGTTTGGTACATTAAACAACACTCCTCTACATATATTAAGATCATCCTTAGCATCATATCATGCCTATATCCCCTATGTCAAGAATATAAAAAGGGGAGCAGGTATTCATCTGCTCCCCTCTCCTCAAACCAAGCGCGACAATCGTCGCACCTCTTCTTTAACTGCTATATTATGTGCAGATATTTTTTCTTGCACCAACTTTGGCAACTTCCTTGTGAAAAATCCGGAACGAGGAGAAAATCCCATCTCATCCGTGATTACATGCTCAAGTGATGTGTTTAGTACATCTTGCTTCTTGTGATAAATCAACCAGTCTTCACAACCATCATATATTATATAAGGGATGTTTACATTCTGAATGGCTAATTTTGCCCCACCGTGTATGGCCATAAAGTATGTGATTATGAAAGCATAATGTATCTCCGCATCGGTTACACTGCCGCCATAATTAAACCCAATTACCGGCGCATTACCTATTGGTCGATACGTAAGTCTTGTTGTAGGCATTACTCTAGAAGAGTCCTTTAGGCCCCTAATAGTAGAGTAAGGACGAAAGTTGAACTTGAGAAAGTCCAGCATCCTATTCTGATCTTCCGTACTAGCAAAGGGGGCCATGATTGAATATGACATAAAATACACTCCTTAGACCAGCATGTTATTCAACTAGAAAATAAATTTTGCTACCATCAGGGTACTCTTCTAGTTGGTTAGACACCCAGGCGCCAGCACCTCGGTTGTCCGAAGGGGATATGTGTTTTATATCTGCTCCGGTTCCACCTTCCGAACACATGGCCATTGGCCACTCATCTCGGTCTTTTCCTTTTTGGGTAGGAACACCTCGTAAAGAGTCCTTTCTATTCTCTTCGGCGCCACTTCTATCGATGGTACATACAGCTGAATGACCATCTGCGATTGCTTCTTGTATATGCAATGCGGTTTCTGGATATCTGTCGACGGGAAACTGAATTACTCCATCCACATCTGTGGGTATAACGTTTTTGCCGCCATTTCTTAAGGTTTCTTTCACTAAAGTTTCAGATACCTTGGATGCATTCATACTATCGTATGATTGGATCCACTTCTCGAATTGTTCACGTCCTGAGGGATTTATAAACAGGGCATAAACGACGATTAACATTACCAAGATCACTGCCAACTTCTTCATGGTTTATCACCACATTTTACTACCATAGACTTCGACACTACCAACACTCCTTTTACATATTATATTTGAATTACCATAGTATACCATGAAGTGCTAAGGTGTGTCAATACTTGAGAGAAAGAGCAAATTGGTACGATAAGATCTCCGTTCCCATGCTTAAGCTACTATTCTTTCGAGTAGTGAAGTAGATGCCCAATAGCTTCTCTAGTGTTTAGTATGATAATTACTAACAGATGCACGGCTCATATACACAAAATATCTTATAGAGACGATGGACCCAACTCATTATTTATATGTCCGAAAGGTCCTCCTTGTCTCAACATAAAATGGTTATCATTGATGAAAATCTATGTGGACAGTATGGGGCCATTCATATGGGGAGAAACCATAGATATGTCATCCTATCCTTTGAAAACGAGGTATGACATTGCAATTGTTTATATTCTCATGATATAATAGAGTGAGAACTCACGAAGTGGAGGTAGAAGTATGAACTCTCTTGGCCGATTATCATTCTCCGCCTTGATCAAGGGGATCGAGAAAACCAGATTCATCACCCGAGTTGAAGAGGAAAGTAAACTTCAACAGTTGGAAAACTGTATTGCCAGTGCTGATCCTTCAACAGAACAACATAAATTACTCAGACAGATGAATGTATACAGATTATGTGATTGGAAAAAGAAGATAGATGATGTGTGTTTAGCACTAGTGAACTATGGGGTTGTGGAATACGAACTGTACAAAGATATCCATCGTCAGGAAGTATTGGGTCAATTGGTCATTGACTTCAGCAAAGCTTCAGGGAGTCATCTGACCGATGTATATAACGCAATCTCAAACAGGGGAAATGTAATATTGAAAGAAAAGATATATATACGACTTGAAGATGTGAAAATTGTCATGGAGCATGGGGAAATACCGCTGGGAACTTATTACATGGAAGTAGATGTATCCGCTATGCCAAGGTTGGGCACCTCTAATGAGTTCGGTGCACGACACACTTATCATTCTACAAGTGAGATTTTGTCACAAGTTACATCGAGGTCCTTTTATCTACCAGATATCCTAAAGTTCGATCCGAAATTGGCGTCTGTCTTATTCTCCCAAGACTTGCTGATTGAAGCTATAACAGGTCAAGATGCTTTGTCGTTTCAACAATTAATTGAAGATAGACTAAGATTAGTGACCACATTATACCAAGGCCACTACAACATGGGAGAAGCATTCGAAATGACAAAGAGAGGATTGGAACAAGTTATCATTTCTTCTTTTCGTTACTGTTTTAAACGACTAGACACTATTCCACCCAATACAATCAAGCTGATTTATGAGCTGTCGTCTTTGTTAGCCCAGATTCACATATATCCCACTGGGATTGTAATAAAAAATGGAAACAAAGTAAATGAGAAAGAGTGTGTAATAATAGAGAGAATAGATGACAAGTTTATCTACTCCACTCGTCGTTCCCATCTGTACAAGCAACACGAATTGGTTATGAGGCTCAAGGCATAAAAAAAGGAAGCAGATCATCTGCTTCCTTTTTTATTCCTTCTTTACTCTGCCCTAAATACTGGTACTAGCCATGTAGCTTCTTTTCCCACACCAGCTGTGTATTTAATATTGAACTGATCTGATTTTTTGACATCAAATATAAGTCGTCCGTCTACAAACTCCCCTGGTTTCAACACACCACTGATATCTGGTATACTCAAAATAGCAGAGTCAATACTATGTTTGGTCTTAACCAAGTACTGATGGTTGCTTTCATCAGAGGCGCTGAACTTCCCTTCAAGTTGGACATCCTTATCTACCGTCCCATTGTTCTTGAAGGATACATTAACAACAAGCAACTCATCGTTTTCTAGCGGTTGAACTGCTTCCTCACTTGTCAACTGGGCACTGCGAACTACAACTGTCAGATCATCGAAGGTAGCTTCTGATTGCATATAAAGTTTTTCAGAATTAGACTGGTTCTCTGTATCTCCCTCAGTGTCCGCCACTGCTGGAGTTACAGCGGTTGTTTCGGGCTCAGGAGCAGGCAATGGTTCAGGCGATGCTTGTTCGTTAGAGCAAGCCACTAGAAATAAAAACAGTGTAAGGAAAAATCCAGAAATCTTTAATGTATTCATATGTATCCCCCTTTGTTGTTCTCCATGTATCTAATCACAGCGATCTACAACTGGTCAACCATTTCACAGTCCGGTATGCTCAGACCTCCCACTTACTTTCCGATACCTAAATACTGATCCTGGCAGTGTAAAGCAAAAATACTCATACATGGCATGTTGCATTGACCCTGCAGGGCTCTCCATGCTGAAATTCATTTGTGATACTTTGTCTAAAGGTTATTCCTCTGAACCTATTCATACAAATTATTGCTTTCCCAAGATAAAGTGGGTATAATAAGAAAAAAGTAAATGTAAGGAGTGTGGGTATATGTCTAGAGCCAAACATGAACATGTTCGTTTCTTTTGTGACGGTAGCAATGTTGGTATGTCCATAGGGGCTGGTGTGGTTGAGGTCGACCAATTTGGATTTATGGAGTGTTTCCACTATGAGAAAATGCACCCATGTGCCACTAGTGTGATGGGGGAAGAGTTCGCCTTAGCGTGCACTCTGAAACGCATACTATCTAAGGAAACCAAGGTGTTCGCGGTTATATACTTGGATCATGATGGCTTACGTTCCCAACTTGCAGCAGAGGAGTTGCAAGATTCTTGGTCCGATCATCTAAAGTATGTATATACACTGCTACAACAAGCGCGTCAAAAGAATGCTGTCGAGCTTGAACGTAATCCCGAGGAGCCATCTTGTTACCCTTATATAAACACTGCCCATGCTTTGAGCAGATTTCACATTAATGGTCGTCATAAATTCTTTCTTGAGGGACGTGATCTGATAGCTAGAGAACCTTCTTCTCGTGGGAATAAATCCAGCATAAATCAGCTATGTAAACAGGATGCTCCTAAGCTTCAGGATGTTGGGTCTGCATTGGCGGAGGTAGCTATCGCAAAGGAGGAAGAGACTGTTACAACCGGAAAAAACTCACCTCCTGTAGCCACTAAGGTCACACCGCCAGAAGAAAAGGTGAAAGTGTCACATCTCACTCTAAAAACAAAGAGAGAGAAAGATGTGCATAAAATACAATTCACTAAGGGCAGTAAAAAGTGGATGGCGAAAGTACAGAAAGGAAGGGCGAAAGCGATCGAAGGCAGAAAACCTCTTGATGTCTATATGCAGGCTGTTAAGAGTGTACTACGCAAAAAGCCCAATGCATATGTAGAAGTAATAGTGCAACCGGGTCAAGTGTCTAGCCACAAACAAATATACAACTGGGTAAAAAGCGAACAAAAGAATTTGAATGCTAGGCTGCAAGTGAGACATCTTTTGGTAGATCGGAATGCCTTAGATGACATCGAAGAACTGCTAGATCTGATGGGGCAAGGAAGAATCACCACACATCTAGCATGAAAAAAGGGAGAACCATTGGTTCTCCCTTTTTTATTGAAGCTTCGCTAAGAGTGTATCACGAACCTGCTCATCTTTCAGACACTCTGCTAGTAACCTCGCTGTCCAATGGTCACTAGACTTGTGGTGTATATCCACTTTCCATTCTAACAGTAGATCCAGAAGTGATTGACGATCCTCAGTATATCCATCACATACAACTAAGAGAGGGGACCATCCTTCCATATCTGTCTTATTAACATCAGCACCACTCTCTAGCAATGCCCGAGCCACAGGCGCTTGTAGGTAAGCACATGCAGTAATCAAAGGTGTCTCTCCCCGATTGCACTGGGCGTTTGGGTCTGCTCCCGCAGCTACCAACACTTTGATAGTATCTACAACAGGATACCGAGCAGCGATATGCAGAATAGTTTTTCCCGCCTGTGTTCTCGTATCCAATGATTCACCACGAGTCTCCATCATTGCCAAATATAAGGCTAGTTCCAAGGGAGGCTTTTTTATCGCACCCACCAACTCTTTTATATTCAAACGCATACAATACCCCACACTCCTTACATAATGTACTTTGATTATATCACCCACATAAGATCCACACAAGATTTGTAGTGTTGAACACGGATTATCCCTGTTTTACTCAGTATAACTAAGTTAAACATGTAACATACTGGCTATTGACTAGAGGATTGCTGTCATGGTATACTTCTTATGTGAGGGAGATGACGGGTTTGAGTATGCATTCTTTTTATATTGCACTGTCTCCAAGGGATTTTACTAACAGCTTGACAGGGGCATTACACCTTAGACACTATATAGAGAACACTAAAGCACCCATTTCGTGTGTGCATATGGATGTGATGCATATAGAGCTCAATCATACTGATTATGTTGAAATCCTAGTAATAGGTACCGATGTATATTATATCACTAGGCTCTTATCCAGTCGCACTGTAGACACATTAAGAGAGCATGTCCGTGGCTATGGTAAGGTTCATTCGGCTCTTAGATACCAACAGTTGTTTCAAGCTCTTCTAAACATCTTGGTCGGCAGCGTCTCTTCTCTGGACTATGGTATGACTACAGTGGTAAACAAAAACGTTTATCCAGACGGGGCAACGGCCATGATACAACTAAACGAGCAGAATCTCCAACAATTGAAGTTGGCTGATAAACTCGAGGGGTATAATCCTGACAGCAGTTGTCATTCTTGATGTTTCTTGGAATAAAAAAAGGACTACACGTGGTAGTCCTTTTCAGGTCTCGCTACTATGCAACTGCGATGGCATCCAGATCCTCAACCGACTTAATGTTTTCTAACCATTCAGCCTTCTCAATAGGTTGGAAAGATTCGTGGATTTCTCCTTCGACTAGACGATATGTGTATTGCTTTGATGTCTTGATGACGCCACCGGCGTAAAAGGAAGCGACAAAGTAGTCCACCACCAAAGAATCAGATGTTTCACTCTTGATTACACATTGGACTGCTCCACGGAAATGTGGTTCTTTAATGGCATTAGGACCATTCTGACCTGCCAAAGGAAGCTTAACTTCTTGCTCATAAGAGTTGAACATAAGATTTACCATACCACCGACCCAAACTTTTTTCAACATACCCAACACTCCTTAACATTATTTTTTACATATTGTTATGGAAATTATAACATGGGTATCAAAAACTTGTCAATACTCAAACAGTCTTTGTATTTGAACCCGTACGGAAAATAATTCTGGTCCTCAAAAATATGGAGGTGTATAAAATGAGAAAGTTAGGCGCATGTGCATTGGTTTTGGTGATGATCGTATCCACATTATGCGCAAATGTAGCCAATGCCAGCCCATATATAAAATATGATTTTTATTTTAAACAGGAAAAGATATCCACATACCCAGATGTGTTTAGAGATCGAGGCACAGTAATGGTTCCTGCGAGAATGGTGCTTGAAGCCTTGGGATATAAGGTGACATACCAAAGCAAAACAAAAAGTTTCACTGCTACAAATAAGTCGGGGCAATCAAAATTAACCTTTTCCATAGATGAGAGACAGGCTTTGATGAATACAAAGAAGATAAGTCTCCCCGTCGCACCCAGTATTTACCAGGGAACAACATATATACCGTTGCAAACAATAGGATCTCTTTCCAAGTCCAATGTCGGTCATGATGCTGCACACAGGTCATCATGGATAGGTAAGAAACCTGATAGTTTCCAAAACAAAGGATCAGACTTTAGGGAGACCAAGTGGGGTATGTCCGTGTCTGATGTCAAGCGGGCAGAAAAAGCGAAAATCGTAACGGAACAAGAGATGGGTACTTTTGATGCCATATACTATAAAACTACGATAAATCAGCTAGAGACTATGATTATGTATGCCTTCTTTAAGAAGGAACTCGTGTCTTCTGCCTATTATTTCGCTCTTTCTGCGCCAAGCAACACAGATAGCCTCATAGAAGATTATATAAAAATACAGAAAGTGTACCAACAGAAATACGGGGAGATACTGAATGGCTACGACATATATAGCACCGATGGCCCAGATCCTACTAGCTACGAAGAAGTAGTGAAAGGCCTAGAGAAGGGATCTGTTGCATTGATCTCCAAGTGGGAATTTGGGGATACCACCCTAGAACTGTCACTAATGAAGGATGATAAAAAATTGCAAGTTAAAGCCTTATACCGTGGGGTTAAATATACTCACTTTTTAGATGGGCTATCCGACACAAACGATATCTAATCACAACTTTCATGCAAGAGTAAACCTGTTTGGTTGTTGTACGTACATATTGTGAAATCTTCTCAGACTTGTTAAAATGGAGGTCAAAGGAGGATTTCACATGACACTACCAAACATGAAAAACTTATTGCAACGACTGGAGTCCGGCGAAGTATTGGATGTGTTTTTGGAACTGCATGAACAGGGATTAGATGTGAACACAGCAACTAACAAGTTCGGTCAAACCCTGCTTGCTTACACCCTAAATTTGGGGGATGTAGATATAACTAAAACACTCCTAGACGCAGGTGCCGATTCTGATGCGCCCTCGAAAAGTGGCAAAATCCCATTGATGCATGCTACAAGGAATATAGCCTTGACAGAACTTTTACTCTCTTATGGAGCAAATCCCAATAAGAAGTGCAAGCAAGGTAATATAGCTGTACGTTTAGCCATATTGAGAAACCACCTGGATGTAGCGTTACTTCTGATCCCCCTTGTAGAGGACATTGATGCGAGGTATGGTCCTCAAGGGCATACATTACTTCATGACTCCGTGCTATTAGGTCACCAATCCATAGTGGATGCTCTTCTAGATCATGGTGCATCTGCAGATATAACTGACAACAGAGGACGCAGAGCTTTAGACTACACTACGACCAAAATCGCATGAAGTGGAGGGAACAATTTGTGGGGATCGTTTCGGAAGAAGACACGCCAGAGAAGTAGCACTATTGTTGTAGCAAACTGGTTTGTGAATAAAGGCGTAAATTCCCTTGCGCCCCTCAAGTATCAAAAGTTGGTGTATCTCTGTTACTATGCACATGTATGGCATTTGGTGTTATATCCGGAGGATAAAAGGATATGCGAGGAAGGGTTTGCTGCAGGACTGAGCAATCCTTATAATAAGACACTACACTCTTCTTTTTCTGCTTATGGTTGGGACAGTATAAACACCTACATGAGAGAAGATGAAATATCTGTCTCAAAACTTAAGGTGTTGTGTGAGGTCTGGGATGTATATGGTGGTTTGGATCCTATGATGCTCAGGTCGCTTTACAACAATGAGGCTGTATGGGGCTCTACCAGTGTCGGGAAACCTATAGATGAAGTACTGTTCACACATGTATACATTCCGAATACAAAGACTGAGGGTAAGCTGACATAGCCTACCCTCAGTCTTTATATTTGATCGGATTTGCCTTCTTACTCCCTCCTGTCGTATCTATGGTGTATATGAGATTATCTTTCGCAATATACTGGTCAAGATTTCCTTTTTCAAGGGCTGGTTCCTTTAATTCCCCACATGCAGTTATTAACCCTAACACTATTATAGCTATAAAAAGTTTTACACTATTCATTGTGAAACACCTTCTTTCAGATTTTGTTCTTCAGGGCAGATGTCTATATTCAAGTGACTAAGAACATTCAGCACTGAGTACACATTGTGATCAATCTCTTGAGGCATACCAATGTCTCCAATCACACCCATGTATGCTCCTCCTACATAAAACTCTTGGCGATACTTGTTCTTAGCAAATTTTGTCTGCCTGATTCCTATGGGGTGGTATTTCCCCTTATTTCTTAAGACGTGCAAAGTATGGGAAACATCAAGTTCGCAACATCTAAGAGTTACCACATCGGGCTTATTCCCAATATGTAGCAACAACTCCACGTCTACATCAAAACATGCATAGAAAACATCGTGTACTATGGGGGAAAAGATTTTTGCAACCTCTACATTGCATCCAAACTCGTCGGAACTAAATATATAGTCTAGCAGAAACTCCACAGCAAATCGCTCATCAATCTTTTTTAGCATATTGTACCCCATACTGAAAATTTCATGAGTGTCATTCAACATGCCTCACCTCCAATATAATATACATTATTGTATCATATAGCTGTGTATACATACAATGATTATAAGGAACTTTATGTCTAAAGTACTTATTGACGAAGACCTCTATCACATGTTTTGATAATGTAAATATGTGATGGGGAGTGTGGGGGTATGGACATGGTGGGACTATTTGATTTATGCATAGAACAACTCATGGGAGAAACAGAAGTGCCCGCTTGGGGGATATACGCAGAGGCAACAAGAGGCGGATACTCAGGATGCCTTTCACTACGTAATGAGCATGTCACATTCCATGTATTCATTGTAAAAGGAAAAACCGTAAAGAATCTGTATGCCTTTTATACATATACATTTAAGAAGGATGATGCTAGAGGTGTGGGATATGCTGCAGAAAAGGCAATACTGTACAGACTGAAAGAGATGGGGCTTATGTATCAGTTGGGTGTATTCGGGGATTCAGTGCAACCCCCATCTAATTCAACACTCCATACTGTCGGCCTAGGGACGTTAGGTAGGCATTATAAGATAGCAGCCTCCCATTTCTTTTCTTCTTTTGCTTCTATCGATATGGAATCTGCACGGGTATGGGATAAACTGTGTGAACTTAACACGGCAAACCTGAATATAAATACAGACGACTTAGTATTTGTAGATTTTAGTTCTCTTTGCCCTAAGGGGGAAGAGTTAAAATTAAAAATACTAGAATACAGTGATGGAAATAAACGAGTGTATAAAAAAGATACGCATGTGTGGAAAGACGTAATGAAATACTTTAAATGTAATAAAATACATAGACAGATATTAGCGTCAGAATTCAGGCGGATCAACACGAGGACACTAAGCCAGCCCTTGACAAATCAGATTAGTCGGTTGGTCTGATGTATTTTTCAAAAGGACACCTAAGGGATACCTTTAGGTGTCCTTTTATATATGCATACCGCCACAGGTTGCGCTATGACACTTGTCACATTCCAGGTACTCTGTATCACCCTAGTCCGGAGGAGCAAATCGGGTCTCAATGACCCGCAGAAAACAGATTGACGCAGTATGTAATATATGATATAATAATAAGACGGTAATATGCTGATATTTGACAGATAGATATAACAACTTTATGCTGGGAGGCGCAGGGCAATGGCAGTCGTAGTTATAAAACGGGATGGTAGAAAAGAAAGATTAAGCAAGCAGGCACTTTTAGAGAGTATTCACAGAGCCTCAAAAGATACAGACGTATGTGTAAATAAGCAAGATGTGAATGTAGTCACTACAAATGTCATAGATTATCTAAGTATGAGACAAGACGTGGCGACCGAAGAAATACAACGACTAACAGTGTATGAACTGAAAAAACAAGGCCTGCATGACGTAGCTGATGTATATATACAATATCAACATGACCGGATGAAAGAACGTATCCGCAAAGATGATATCTACCGTATAGGGGAGAACATAATAGATAAGAAGGACGAAGAGATTCTCAAAGAGAATGCGAATATGAACGGGGATTCTTTTGCTGGACGTATGAACAAGATAGGTTCAGAGTATACCAAATGGTTTACAAAGCAGTATGTGTTACCCACTGCTGTGAATAAGGCTGTTGATGATAACTATGTCTATGTGCATGATATGGATCAGTATGCACTCGGCACGACCAATTGTATTTTCATACCATTCGGAGACCTGCTTAAACGGGGATTCAATACAGCGAATAGCTATATTCGGCCCCCACAAAGTATAATGACAGCTATGGCTCTGGTTGCCGTAATATTCCAAGTACAACAAAATAGTCAGTACGGCGGGGTTTCAGCAAACAAGATAGATTTCGATCTCGCCCCATTTGTAGGCAGATCATTTAAGAAGCATTTCCTGAAGGCCTTAAGAGTGTTTGAGTCTGCAATAACTCCGTTTTCGAACGAGATAGAAATCAGCAATTACGCTTTAATGAAATCACATGCGAAAGAGTACAATTACGCATATGCTGAGACGATGGAAGAGACGAATCAGGCTGCCGAGTCCTTGATACACAACTTGAACACCATGCATTCCAGACCAGGCGGACAGGTGCCATTTACTTCCATAAATTATGGGATGTGCACATCTCCAGAGGGAAGAATGGTAGCACGCGCTCTGCTTTTAGCTACAATAAAAGGGGTAGGAAATGGGGAAACACCTATATTTCCGCAACACATATTTCAATGCAAGAAAGGTGTAAACACAGAGAAAGGAAATCCAAATTACGATATATTCAAACTCGCGATAGAGTGCTCTAGCAAAAGGATGTATCCAAATTTTGTTAATGTCGACGCCCCATTCAACTTACAATACTATGATGAGTCTGACCCAGATACAATTATTGCTACAATGGGATGTAGAACACGTACGATTGGGGACAGACATGGTAAAGATAGACTTAGTGGAAAAGGAAACCTATCCTTTAACACCATTAACTTAGTTAAGTTGGGTATCGAATATGGTACATGCTGCGGAAACAGGGATGTTCCTGACATGGAAGGATTTTACAAATCCCTTCATACCTTTATGGATATCGCCACAGAAGGTCTGTTGCATCGTTATGACATCCAAGGAAGGCAGTTGGCTAAAGCTTCTGACTTTATGATGCGTGAAGGTGTATGGCGTGGAGGTGAGAGATTGCAACCTACGGATGAAGTCAAAGATGTGATAAAACACGGTACACTTTCCATCGGGTTTATCGGATTAGCTGAGTGCATGAAGGCTTTGTATGGATACCATCACGGGGAAAACGAAAATGTACTGCAACACGCCCAACAAATAGTCAAGTTTATGAGAGATTATGTAGACAGAGCGTCAGATATTTATGATCTAAACATGACACTTTTTGCCACTCCTGCAGAGGGACTGTCCGGAAAGTTTATAAAACAGGATAAAAAGATGTTTGGTTCTATTTCTGGTGTCACTGACCGCGAGTATTACACAAATTCCTTTCACATCCCAGTGTACCACAACTTAAAAGCATATGAAAAGATTCGAATAGAAGCCCCTTTTCATGAGTGGTGCAATGCGGGAGCCATCTCATATACTGAATTGGATGGCAATGCCCGTAACAACTTGTCAGCTTTTGAGAGACTCGTGAAATACGCGTTAGACGCAAATGTTGGATATTTCTCAATAAACCATCCACTTGATCGCTGTCCTTCTTGCGGCTATGAGGGTGTAATAGGATCGGAGTGCCCTAAATGTGATGCTCATGAGACAACAACAGAATTCAATCGCCTTCGTCGTGTTACAGGTTATCTCACAGGAAATTACACTGCTCGCTTCAATGCTGCTAAGCAAGCTGAGGTACGAGACAGAGTGAGACACTTATGAACATTTGTGGGTATTACCCAGAAAGTATAAACGAAGGAGATGGACTTCGTGCTGTAATATATATTAGTGGATGCAAACACAGATGCAAGGGCTGTTTCAATCCACACACATGGAACTTTACTCATGGTGAAGACTTCACCCCTGAAATGCAAAAACAAATCGTGGAGGATATTCAGGGCAACCCATTGCTGCAGGGGGTCACCTTATGCGGTGGCGACCCCTTCTTTTCTTCCAACGAATGTGTTCCATTCATTTTGAAACTTCGGAAGGCCCTCCCAAATATGGATTTGTGGGCCTATACAGGATTCACATATGAAGAGTTGCTAGAAGATGAGGATAAAAAATCCTTGTTGTTACTATGTGATGTGATTATAGATGGGCGATTTATGGAACACTTGAAAGACACCACACTACAGTATAGAGGAAGTTTAAATCAAAGGATTATAAATGTGAAAAAGAGCATTGGATCAAAAGACATAGTTTTGTGGAATAAAAAAGAGATGTCACAGGAGTGACATCTCTTTTTTTAATATGTCTATACAGACTGGGTGTCTCCTAGATAATGCATGGTCATATGCGGTAAGTCCCTGTATATTCTTCTTCTCTGCAGATGCACCTGCTTCTAGCAATTGTAGTAGCACAGGCGCGTTCCCCATAAAGACAGCATAGTGGACAGCTGTGCATCCATTGCGACAAGTCGCATTCAGATCGAACTGATAGTCCCGCCATACGCTGAGCATGTAATCTACACTCTTTTTGTGTCCCCCAGTCACCGCTGCCATAAGTAATGTATGGTTAGAAGAAGAAAGGGTGTCAGGCTGTGATCCTAGCTCAATTGCCTTCTTGATGAAAGGAATGTTTCCCTTTTGTGCCGCTATATGCAAAGGTGTCAGTCCTAGATGATCTAATGTTCCTAGATTTCCTCCTGCTTCGACCATTAATTCAAGGCATCGTATACAATTTACGTCGGAAGTCTTCCCGCTCTCATTTGCGGCAAGAATATGCAATGGCGATTCTATCGATCCTATATCCCCATTGGAGGTCATCATTGTAGATACATTTGGGTTGGCTCCTGCCTGTAGTAATATCTGAACAATTTCCGGTACACCCATAGAGCATGCACGATGGAGGGATGTGTGACCAGAGGGATCTTGAGCATCAAGATCGAATATTCGTAATCCGATTAGTAGGTCCAACATTTGTTTGTCTTCTAATAACACCGCTCGGAAGATAGGAGATGGGAGACATTCGAGATCTCCACACTCTAATTTTACACGTTGTGCCAGTAACATACATCTGAGTGAATCTCCCTCTTCAATGGTCTTGAGGAATTCAAAGTATAGACCCATTTTTTCCTCCCAAATCAACTTATTCGATCCAACAAGACATATGCATATCTAGGGCATATAATAAGAATCTGACATTTATTTCATCTGATTTTGCTTTATGTTGTCTCGAGATGTAGTTACTCAGCCATTTGAAGTTCCCTTTTTGATCCCTATCACTGAAATCTATCAAGCATTTATATTGTTGCAATAGATATAATTCAAATTTTTTTAAGTCTTCTAGAAACCAAGAAGGGGGCAGGTTGATTTCAAAGACATCTTCACGTTGAGAATTTCGTACACTGTGCGCCCAAGCCTCCACCTTGACTGAATCCAACAAATACCCTATGGTGTTGAGAACATCCTGTCCTTTGACAGGTGCATATGTAAACAGGTCATCCAAAACGTATGTGATAGTATCCAAACCATCGATGACATCTTCGTCATATCCTTGGTGGGGTACATATGAGATGTCGTGTGACCCATCTTTTTGATGTTTTACTACCACAGTAACTTTATTCTGCAATCCAACCACTCCTATCACATGCTTAGTTTTTTCCTGCTACTTGGTTCTTGTAAAAACGTACAGCTTTGATTTCTAGTGATTCTTCAATGATAGGCGCATTCAAACTGCACAAGTATCTGGAAGTTTCTAGGTTGCGATTTGCGAGAGATATATTCAAAGGTGTGTGTCCTAAATTATTTGTGGCGTCGAGCCTGAACCCTCTCCCACACAACTCTTTCACTATGCCCACATCGCCCAAGCTACATGCCTTGTGGAGAGCTGTGTCTCCTGTGCGCAGATGTGTCACATCGATATCAAAGTCATGTTTGAGCATCTCCTTAACTAGGTCTGTGTACTGCAATGCACAGGCTCTATATAGTGGAAATTCGCCGAAAGAACATGTAGCAGTTTGCGAAGCCCCAGCTTCTAACAAGATACGGACACAACCTAAAGCGTCAGTCAATCTGTCTTGTGTATGAACAACAGGAGGGATTGCCATATGTAAAGGAGTGTGTTTTCGTGAGTACTCACGAATGTTTATAGAAGCCCCTCTCTTAATTAAGACTTCCGTTATGTATGGGTTGCCGTAATGAGTTGAGAAATGTAATGATGTCATCCCATTAGCGTGGCGCATGTCGATATCGGGCAGCCTCTCGATGCAAAGAATGGCCGCGAGTGTGTCACCACGTCTGATGCAGCTACGTAGATCTGTCATAAACTCCATATCGTTACTCTACTCCCTTTCATATGCACGCGTAGGTTCACCTCCTAAGTATATCATACCGAATTTAGCTCCGGCAAGGGTATTTATCGAAGGGCATTATAGTATATTGACCCTTTTTGGACGAATGTGATTCGATAATTGCACAACCAACAAAAGGAGGAATTTCTATGTGGGTACGCCAATCCAAAAAACCTGAGGTAGGCGACATGATACAGTTTGGGGGCACATTCCGAGTGGGTCAGCTGATTGGGCCACGTGTCGTGCTCTTTGACGGAGATAAAGAGGGAAGACCTATCCCGAATTCGCAATCTTACTGGGCAGTAACGAAAATGTAACCAAAATGGTCCTCCATACAAGGTATGGAGGATTTTCCATATATAGAAAAAAGGAGATGCTATTATGAAGAAAAATCTGCCATGGGTGATGTCAACCCTTCTGGCACTTGCATTAGGTGTTGTGTGCTATTTTGCGATAAATCCACCACAACACAAACCTGTATTGCATGGGCCCTCAGCAGAGGAAATATCGAGGTCTTCTTCCAGTATAGAAGGTATTAAAACCAACTTAGAGGATTCTGAGTACATAGTATCTGTAGGGTTTGTTTTTATTCTTGATACTGAGGATGCCAAAAAGGAGTTCGACAAGATAAAAGACGTGGTAGTGAAGCCGGAAATATTGTCTCTGTTGGCAGACACACAGTCTGAGGTGATGAAAACGGCTGATGGCCGAACGAAGTTTTTGGATGAGTTAAAAAAACGTCTAATGGATGTGACTGACAGTGGGAAAATCACATTTATTGGGATTACGGATTTTATCCTAGTAAGGATATAGCAAAATGAAAGAGAGGCAACCGCTTAGGTCACCTCTCCTCCAGGATGCAACAATATAGGTTGAGATATTGTAGGCTCTGTAACATGAAAAGGAGAGGTCCTTTTCACATATTTTGCTAAAAGATAGAGAAGGTCTTCATCCAGATGAACATTTCTCTTAAGCCATATTGTAGTGAAGATAATATCATCCTCTGCATGCACATCGGATCCTCGTTCAAGAAGCATCTCTGCGAGTTCTAAATCACTCATCAGTATAGCTTGAAATACTAAATTGCGCCTACCTTGTTTTACTGCCAAGCCTAATCTTAACATGACCTTTGCGAAATCAGCATTCCCGTTAAAAATGGCATATTCTAAGGGAGTGTAACCGGAAATGGGGTTGATAACATCCATGTCCAAACCGGCATTGACCAATTGGCAGAGAATCTCCACATTACATGTGGTAGCTACCGTATCTGCAACAGTATACCCACTATCATTAGTGTGGTATTTGTCGTAAGTATATCTGGATAGTATTTCTACAGATTTTATGTCTTCTAAAAGTATCGCTCTATGCATTGCTGTGTTCCCATCTCCGTCCTCCAAGTCGACCCACGCCCCATTATCTAACAATAGTTTCATCGTCTCATAGGACGCATTATATACAGTAGTCATTAAGGGTGACTTGCCGTATTTATCACGTGAGTTTACATCAAACTTTTTAGTATGGAGAATAAGAGCGCATTTCAGAGGATCACCCTCTCTAAACGTGGCAAAGCATTGTCTTACATAAGTGATATCACACATTTTTTACACTCCTTAGAAGGCATCTATAAATAGATTATTGCAATGGTACATGATGTAAAGACAAATAAACATAGATAATCGTCGTGCACATGCATCCTTGTCTATACCAGTAGACGATTCGTGGTCTTGATCGAAAAGGGGGTCAAATCTGTAAAGTCTGGTAGACACTTGCATGATGTTCCAGTTGTTCCATCCGTCTAAAAGTGATGTGACTTCGGACCACGTGTTATAATAAAAAACATCTCGACTCATTGCCTCGACATATTCCCTCAGTTTTTCATGGTATCCTATCCTAGCAACTGCAAAATTCGATTCCATGTAAACATCGGAAATTTTTTTAGTACTTTGCCACCGTTGCACTAAACTTTCTACTAATTGCCTGATATCAGGGATATCCATGTCAACTTCCCATGTGAAATCAATCACTGGTAGATCTCCCCAATTGAGAATACTCTCTATCTTGTCTTTAGCATGGTCAATGTGTGCCAAACGGACAGACTCGAGATTGTCTTTCATCTCACTCAAGGTAAACGGAGTAAGCTGTGGCCCTCCATATTTAGTGTATAATAAAGCAAGCTCCAATGTATCACAGGAATCTAAGTGCTCTAACAATGGGCCTAGTTTTGCTAATACATCTCCACACATTTTGTATGGAGCCAAAAGCTTATCACATTTCTCTCTTACATACATATCCATAAACGACACTCCTTACACATTATTCATATCCCCATTATACCATTAGTAACAACTGTTACACAAGGATGTACATTGAAAGACATAAAACAAAAAGACACCCAGCGAAGGGTGTCTTCTATATCAAATACATGGGAGAGAGTTTAAGTTATTGGCGTTTGCAGGGGTGTCGTCTACAGACGCCAGGAAGTGACCAACATAGTTATTATTTGTTAGTAAAACCAGCTTGGCGAAGAGCTTGCTTTACCATTTCTCCGCCTACTTGACCACATTGTGCAGCAGTCAGGTTGCGGTTTTGCTCTTTAGACGTAAAAGTTACGCCCATTTGAGAAGCGATTTGAGTTTTCATAGTGTGACGATCAGCCATTGTAAATTCCTCCTAAGAATTGTTTTTTGTGTTGTTGTTTCTAATTATATTTTTCCCTAGAGAATGAGGTTTTATACATCGACTTTTCTGGAAATTTTTACCAACTACTCCCCAAGCGAAAGAACACCAGCAGCAACTGGTGTCCTTTTCAGTGTTCTATTCTTGCAATGACAAACTCAATTCGACTTGTTGGCATATGTTGTGTAAAACGGATCCATGGTACGCAGGACTAGAGATGATGTCCTCCAAGGTTTCCTGAAGTGGAACCCACACGTCTTCATATCTGATGAAGACCCGCTGTTCAAATGTGACGCATACGTCTGAGTTCCAATAGAGGTAATCGGTAGGAGGCATAAGGTGGTGTGCTGCTTCATTGTTTGGATTTTTGAATAAATCAAGATCCGAGTGCACATATCCCATCCAGGGTGGCTGTTGTCCTATCCATACTGATTTAGTCAGTTCTCCCAATACATGACCATCACTTATGGTGGCTGTGTATAGGGTAGAATCAGTGATCAAACAGTTTTTTACACCCTTATCTAGCAGAGCTGAGTGCACAACCAGACACACCATATGCTGTGTTTGCTCTAGGAGTACTATTTCTACCAGACCTTCGCCGCTCTCATTCACACTCTCTTGTGAGGGTATATGCAATGTGTTGTCAGCTGTGAAGTGTGGCGTGAAAAACCCAGCCTCTTTGACCTCACAAATATTCAGTTCTCTTTGTTTCGTCTCTTCCAAAACATGGGCTAAATAGGAGCTTTCCCCATGTATGGAGTCTATTCCTCATTCACGGCTCAAGTATACACTCACTATGGAGGAGTCGATCTTATTCCGGAACTCCCACAAAGCATACGTGTGTGACGCATCCAACCAATGATAGAAGAAGTCATACATGTCAAACGCCCAGTTCCCTGAATACCTGTCTAAGACGGGATCTACCCATCTTCGTGCAGGTGAAAAGAAGGTTCTTCTTAAACTTTTGGCACGCCCTGGCTCTTCTTTCGCCTGTAGGGCTTCCACAAGTGCTTTGTTCATAGCCAAGGCAATAAAGGACACAATTTTGTCCATCTTCAAATCCTCTCGGCCAAGTACAGTGTATTTATCTCTCAACTTAATTTCATGTGTAGCAGGGCCAGTCTCACACAGCTTAAAACTTAAGGAACCATCAAGCGGGCGCCTTTCTATGGCGACTTGTGTGTTTTCCCATACATGGGATAAATAGATATTAACCTTGCTCTCTACATCTTTCACTTGGGCATGCATAACTTACCAGACACTCCTTACATAATTTTATTTCTCATTATATCATGAAGAAGGTCTCAGATCGATATTCTAGAAAAGAATTATTGTATATATGGAATAGGAGATGTTACAATTATATATATAGATATCTAAGGAGTGTATATGTATGTTAAACAATGTGAAAGATATCAAAAAATTGTCCAAAGCATCCAGCATGCTGGAAGAAGCCTTAGCATTAATCAAAAAAGCAGAAAATGTGATGGGAGGATTGGACCTCGGTAGAACAAGCCTCAAACGATCTTTGTTGTGGTCTCAGATGAATGAGTACACTGATATTGATGATGTGGAAAAGGCTGAAGAGACATTGCAACGAGTCGTACGAGGAATGCAATCTGTTCTTTTCACTCGGGCAAACTGGGCTCTCGAGTTTTCAGAAAAAAACTTAACACTAGATAGCCCCGTAGAAACCTCATCAGATGAGCTGCAACTTTTAAGACAGATAGTAGGTACAGCACCGATCCAAGAAGTGCGTCCTCAAATTCTTGAAATGTTTCGTGAGTATGATAAGAAAGAAGAGAGTCCCGTAGAAGACAGGAATACTGAGGACTGGTGGTGTACAGCCACTTCTAGTTCATTACAGAAAACCCTTGAGTCCTTAATATCTATGGAGTATTTGGAATCTCTAAGTCACAACAACTTCGCACATTTACATTGGTGCATATGCAATGAAGTGTTCAGTGCTTCGTGGCGTCCTAAAGTGGAGTGGGGACATGATATCTTCGTTGACTTATCTAAGCCTGCGGATGTCACTTATCTAAGAAACACACTCTCTAGATACATCAGTGTAGTCATTCTACACACACATGTTTTCGCATAAAAAGGATTGGGATCCATTGTGGATCCCAATCCTTTTTTGTTTATTGACATACTTTCCTCGTTTGTGGTACAATTGGCAAGCATACAAAAACTAACATACGCAGAGGAGAAATAGCATTGAGACAGTACATTAGCCACACTATACTTCTTATGATTAGCGCACTTTTAGTCGCTATAGGATTTAACACCTTTCTTATACCTCATACACTATTGAGTGGCGGTGTATCAGGTATAAGTATGATAGTCAGTTACTTCACCCCTTTGAACCAAGGCATTATGTATTTCGTTTTAAACTTACCACTTTTGATCGCAGGTTGGTTTTGGGTGGGGCGCAGATTTATTATATACACTCTGATCTCTATTTCACTAACCAGTTTGTGGCTTTTGGTGATTCCCGTGTCGACCATCACCAGTGACTCATTATTGTCCGCAGTATTCGGTGGCATACTTGTTGGTGTTGGAAGTGGCATCGCATTCAAAGTAGGTGGAAGTACTGGAGGGTTTGATATAGCAGGTGCTATTATAACCAGAATATACAACTTTCCTGTAGGTATGGTAGTGGCCGGACTAAATGCTTTGGTGGTGTCTGCTATAGGGTACATGACAGACGATTGGAATCTTACCTTTTACTCTGCTATCTGTGTATACCTCACAGGCAAATTAATAGATGTACTTCATGTAGGAAATACCAAAATTACGCTTAACATTGTCACAGAGGAATCTAGTTCAATCATAAAGTCTCTGCGTCAATTACCGCCACGCGGTATTACAAAGATACCCGCCCAAGGAGCATACTCAGGTGAAACGAAAGATGTGCTGATGATGGTAACTACACGTTATGAACTTGCAGAAATCAAGCGTGTGATTATTGACGCAGACCCAAATGCTTTTGTCAACATAACGGCCACTTTGGATGTATGGGGATCTTTCAGAGAGTAAAACTAAGATCAAGGGGCCTACATTCTCTTGGTTATTGACGAAAAAAATTGGGTATGTTATAATAGTAAGATAAACCAATATAAGGAGTGTTGTATTAATGTATTTTGATATCGAAAGAGAGTTCTTTGCAGAACATGTCGCACCTTTATTTCCCGAAGACAGTTATATGAGAAAAAGGCTAAATTCACAGACACGATTTGGTTCTACAGAGATACAAGTAGACCCTACTTTTCTCACACTTGACGAAATTGAGACTCTTTACAATGTGGCTAAAGAGCATAAGAACAAGTCTCTTATGTCTTCTATTACAGCTCTAAGGAGTATGCTCAGAGATTTGCAAGGAGCGAAAATCACTAGTCTCAAAGCTTTGGAAGCAGCTCTACCAGCGTATCTGCAAGAAGGAATGATAGATGGCTGGCTCTACTATATGGATAGAGACGGCATACTGCATCCTTATGTAGTCCTAAGCGTCAGATATAATGACGGGGACAGTCGCCAGTATGAGTCCGCTTCAGTCAGTATTACTATGACGGCGAATTCCAAAGATTCATATGAAAGTTCAAAGACCTACAAGAAAGAGCTGAGGATTGATTCTGGTGAAATTCGTGGGAAGACTATGGCCCAAGTTCTGGAATCCAAAGGATACTTCCATGAAACTGAGGAACTGAAACAAGACTATGAAGAAAACCTCGCCTTATTCATGGACTACCAGCCAAAATTCAATGAACAGTTTTGGATCGAGGGTATGATTTATGATGCGGAGGGCTATTCTAGGAACGAACGCGTGTTGTCTGCACGTGCAAAAGCAGTAAATGACGAAGGGCTGTTGCGCAGAAAATTTGTAGAGACTGCGGATAATGGTTTTTGGGCCCAAAGAGGTGTAGAAGAAGGGTTCACTAATGTACCTTTCCACACATACATCAATCTGTTCCACTTAGACATTCATAAAAATGTCTGGGCACATGTGTCTCGATTAACGCCTTATGCATATGACAAATCTCTTCGTGATAAACTGATCCTACCAGACACGCATCGTGACCTTATTGACATCCTAGTGCAAGACATGGACATTCTGGCAGATGATATCATTGCCGGCAAATCCGGAGGGACAACAATACTGTGCGAAGGGGAAGCTGGATTAGGAAAAACACTAAGTGCAGAAGTGTATTCTGAGGTTATAGAGAAGCCTCTGTATAGAGTGCATTCTGGTCAACTCGGTCTGTCAATGCATAAAGTGGAAGAGAAGCTGGAAGAAATCCTTAAACGTGCCGCTAGATGGGGTGCGGTGCTTCTGTTAGACGAAGCAGACGTCTACATCCGTCAAAGAGGAAATGATCTGGAACACAATGCTGTTGTTGCTTCTTTCTTACGTACGCTTGAGTACTTCACCGGATTGCTATTTATGACTACAAACCGAGGTGATGATGTCGATGATGCCATCTTGTCGCGGTGTATCGCAGTCATCAAGTACGAATATCCAAATGCAGAAAGCGCAACTAAAATCTGGAAGGTTCTTTCCTCGGAGTTCCAAGTGGAACTTTCTGATGACTTGATTGGGGACTTAGTGAAAGCTTTCCCCCGTGCATCTGGACGTGATATCAAGCAACTATTAAAACTTTCTGCAAAGTACGCATATGGCAAAAAAGTTCCTCTCGACATGGAAGTTTTTCGTGCTTGTGCACAATTCCGTGGACTTTAATGAAGCAAATATAAAAAAGAGGCCACCTACACGGTGGCCTCTTTTTTCTCTACAATGTAAGTCTCGGGTTCATTAAACTCAACCCTTGTCTTGCCACACAAAGCTGTGATTTCATGACGAACTAGATCTTCAATGATCATCACATCATCCACAGTTGTGTTGAGCATTGACAAATCCGCAAACCAGAGAGCGCTAGTACCATCGCCGTCTAAATCTACCAACAGATTGAACTTATACCCCTTACATTTAATTTTGAACAATAGACCTGTCAGTGTGTAGTTGAGTGGGTCTACCTCTTCAACAAACCGTTCGATTATTTTTGCATCTCGCACGTCTGCAAACTCTGCCCCGTCATATTGCGTAGCGAGTCGGTCCTCCGTAGTTGGTCTCATACCATACACTATGCTTGTCATACTAAATACACTCCTTACACTCTATTTTATCCATTATATCACTCTGCGTTGCCAGAGTCAATGTATTGTCTAAATACATACAAATACTTTGCCTACAACAAAAACTTTCTCAATCCTATGTATAAGCGAAAGGGTGAGTATACTAATGTCTATCTGACATTGTATCTCACCCGTATGTAGCTCCTATGTCATCTCTAAGATGTATAGTAATCGAACTCCTCTCAGTGGAGTCGTGATTTGTTTCTTGAGTAGAAAGCAGCTGAAATAGGGGCATAGGCATAACCGTCTTTATCTTCTGCCTTTTCCCATGTCCGTGTGTCGGTCCCCTTCACCTGTTCTTCTCCCAATTTACATTGGTCTGAAGATAAATTACGGTATTCTGCTACATTTTTTGCTTCTGTCTCACCTGGGACGTTTACTTTGATTACTTGTGCAACACTGGACATTGGTAGACCCTCCTAATAGACAAATGGTTTACTTTTTATTACCCTTTCTGAATATTTTTGAAACATATAAAATGAAATTCTTTTCTCAGGCTTTTTCAGGAAATACTTCCTTTCCATATATATAACAATGCATGGTATAAGCCATTTGTCTGTGTAATCGCATACACACAAGAACATTGTTTTGACAAGAACCCGCTTCTCATGTTATGATTTTGTTATGAGGACGGACTATCCGAGAAAGGGAGAGACAAGTGTCTGACATCGCTACATTAACATATACCTTGAGAAATTGTCAAAACACACAAGAAAAAATAAACATCCTGAGACAGATACTTACTACCCCTAAAAAAACTCGTATGGCCTATGTGCTAGAAGAACTACCACAATGCATTGAAGATTTAGCAGTCCTATATGAGAATGAATATTTCCATGTGAATGTGGAATCGAACGAATGCAAAGTAAGAGAAACTCATCACGGTGACTACACTGCCGAGGTGATTGCGAAGATTATGTATAAAAAACTTGTTCTCGCAGAGCATCGTTTCTTCATAGAGCACACTTGTAGGAATGCTTTGTTGTCTGAAACTTTGTATGATATGGCTTCAAAAATGTACACGCATGTTGTGAACAAGACATCTAATGAAAAAAATATGCGTTTCGCGTATAGACCCTTTACGAAGAGCACCGTTTTTTATCATGCAATCGTACCACCAAGGATTTATAAATACTTTATGATATTGTACCCTAATTGGGCTGGTGATGTGAGGGACGCTATGCTTGACCACTTGTTCTCTAGTCTCCGCAGCCAAGTGAAAGATAGATTTGTTCCGACATCTGCTGTTGTGCAATTGCGCCCTTTGATGGAGGTATTGCAACGATGGGTGTTTGAAGATAGTGGTGGTATACTTATTAGGAAATCGAGCAGATTCCTCGTACTGGAGAAATGCGTAGGAGGGTATAAGGTCGGTGGAAAGAAAAACAACATATTCCAGAGACAGGCACTATACCATCGAATGTCGCGTTAAATTCTTATACTCAAATTAAAGGGGTGGTGAAGAGATGTCCAGCAAACAGAAAAAACTAAAACATAATGATATTTGGGCAATCATACTCCAGCAAATGCTTCGCAATGCTACTACGCCCAAAGAAGAGACAGGAATTCTTCTAAAAAGACTATGTGAGAGCTACGATACCAATACATACCGGATATGTATACGGTACATCACTTACATTCTCGAAAATGATCTGGAAAACATTCCACCCTATGTGGATATACTGGCAGACCTAAGAGTGATGGAGAATGCTCTGCAAGTGCGTAAATCAGAGGAAGACGGGGGTCAAAAGGTTAAGATGGCCAAGATCACCCTAAAACCGTGGCAAAAAGGGTACTCTTGGATACCTTATATGGACTCTATATTTCTCGACGATGGAGTAGGCTATGAGCAGTCTGTCCGGCTAATCGCTGAGATGGTCGGCATTTCTCCAAAAGCAGTACACGAACAATATGAAGCTCATGCAACTGAGGTGTTGGAGAGTAAAAGCCGGTACTTTGAACACCGGGAAGCCTTGTTAAAGCGTCGGAGTTTAATTTCATGGAAGAAGAAGGGGCAAAAACCCGATTTGGAAATTCGAGAGGAGGGAGAGGAGACAACACGTTTTACCAGATCAAGACGAAGGAGAACAAAAGTCACTTCTGTGCCAGTTCAAGAGCAATGTACTGTGACGGAGAAAAGTCCCCCTGTACAGAGCCCCAGTCATGCACCTGGGCCTGATCTTACTAAACAGGTGCAAGGATATGTTTTGAATCTCCAGTACTTGGTAAAGCTGTTGGAAAGTAAGCACGTAACTCTCGATTCATCGAAAAAGGTCCTAAAAGACCACGTAGAAATGTTGCATGAGGTAATGAATATCATACAATGTGAGGAGAAGAGCGATGTTAGCGAAATCTATTAAGGATAACTTGGAGAAGCTGGAGGATTACGAGCAAAAACTACGTGGACAAATTTCTGATGTAGACAGGGACACTGAATCCTCAAAATCGGATCTAGCAGTGTGCGAAGAGATATTGGCCGTATTAAGTGCATATGTAACCAAGGCTCTTCTGGCAGTCGGTCCCGATCAGCCAGTCGCGGTTATCAAAGAGATGTTGAAAAAACAGGCACAAGAAGACAAACAACTGAAAGATGTGTTGGAAAAAGCTGAAGATTTCTTAACAAGAACACGCAAGGAGGAAACAACTAATGACTGATACGGTTAAAATCTGCGAACAACTAGAGCAATTTCTGACTGCTGGAACTCCAATGGACGAGGCTCTTAGGCATGTCAAGCATACTAACTTAGTAACGACAGAAGTTGCCGTACGCGAATTCACAAAGTACTTGACCAAAAAGTTGCATTCTACACAAAAAGGTCCCAAAGACACATTGTACGCAAACTGGTTCAAGGAACTTGTGGCTTTAAAGAAGGCCCCGAAGCAGATTGTAGATGCTGAAATAGAAAAGCCTAAAGATAATACTACAGGAGATACAAAGACTAGACAAAAAATGGGTATTCGTGAGATAGTAAAATCCATTCAACCTAGGAAAAAGTGGTTTGGGTACATGGATCAGCTGTTATTCGATCACAACATGGATTTTGTTGTTGCCACCAAGAAGGTTGCCAAAGCATTGGATGTGAAAGAGAGCTACGTTCGAGAAAAGTATAGGGGACATGCGCGTGAGTGGATTATTTCCCACCCCAATCATGCACACAATGAACGTCTGGAGAAGATACTGACTGATTACAAACCTGGACGTCAAACATCTGGGACTAAAGACACAAGCAAATCAGAAGAATCCTCTGTACAGAAGAAGGCTCGCCTATGGCGAGAAGAATTAGATGATCTGTTATTTGGACAAAATATGGACTACAATGAAGCAACTGCACACATTGCAAACAAGTACAAGTTGACTTTAGGCAACCTGAGATTCAACTATCGCAAGTCCATGGAAGAACGCAAGCAAATGTGGGATGCACGGAAAACCCTGGCGGAGGGAGCGGATCAAGTTGCAGTAACCTCGCCCCCTGCAGCAAACGAAGTCAATGTATCAAATAGAGCGGAAGAAACCCACAAAGTGGTTGAAACGCAAACAGGATCAGATCCAAACCAAATAAAAGACCTATTGGAGCAAATACAACAAGAAATGTTGCAAGGGCTGCAGGATCTTGGCAATCTGGAAGATGTTTTGAATGCGAAAAAGAAAGAACAAGTGGATGTGGAAGAAGCCATGAAGGAAAAAGGGGATACACTGCTGAGTATCCTTGGCATGTTTAAGTAAAGAAAAAGGGAGCCCACGACTGGAGCTCCCTTTTTCTTTATCTTATTTATGTTACTTCCAACTGCAACCCTGTGAGTTCAAAAACAACAGACTTGTACAAATCAACATCATCTTGCTCGAATGGGACTGGTGGATACACAGTTACTGTGTTTTCTTTTGGTTCCACTCTTATCTTATCAGAGGACAATTGTGGTAGAACTCTTTTCACTATCTCCCATATTTTGTGTGATGCATACCTATCCATCACATGAACGGGGTGTCCGGTAGATGTGACCAGCCATTCGATGTCGTCCTTAAAAAAGTCTGCCATCTGAGGCGATACGAAACTTAAGTGAATACCATCATCTTTTAAAGTACAACCACATGCTGGTATATTGTGACTTGTAGACCACTTTTCCACAATGTCCAAAGTTTTTGTGCGGTTTTCTTTCAACTCATTTATCTTATTTTCTACAATGGATGCGTTCAATTTACTGAGATGCGAAAGAGTATCTGTGTTCAAGATGTAATATTGTTGATCGTCGTAATCATACTTGTATTGAGGTGGGAGAAGAGTCAGATAGTCTCCTATAAGAATTCTATCTAAAATGCTGGTTCGTCCCATCTTACTAGCCACAGTGTTTATAGTCTCTTTTCTTCCAGTCCCAACATGAAACCAATCCCACTTGTTAGTCGATTCTTTCTTGATATGCTCAGCATATGCTTCTCTGAGTTCTTGCACTGTCCCAGACCATTCACCTAAAGAGTACCATATATCTTTGACGAGAATGTTGGTAGAAGAGCCTGGAAATAAAGGGCTGCAAAATACTTGTTTGTTTTGTTTGTCGTACCCTGTACAGTGAGCAATGACAAAGTCACGAGGATTCGTGTTGTATGAGTCTATTTCTAACTTGTGTCGGCTATATTTTTTGTATACAATAACCTTGTCTACCCAGTTACTTGTATTAAAAGAAAGTTGACGCCTAATTTTCCAGTCAGGAGCAAAACTATACGTTTCGTTGTTTTGACTACATATGGTTGTTGTCCGCAACTTGGTCTTCAAGTCTTTCTGAGCATTTTCGTCTCCGTGTACCAGTAACACATGTTTAGGAGCAGTAGACCTAATGAGTCCACTCATAGCCATTCTATCTGCATGTGCAGATAACCCAAATCCTTTGACAGTACATCTGACTTGATAACGTTGATTATCGATGGAAAGTACACGGCTTGCTCCATTCATTAGTCCTAAAAGTTTCCGGCCAGGACTCTCATCATCTTGGTACCCAATGACAAATATAGCATCATTTTGATTGCCACAGATTTCTTTCGCATACTGTACACTGGGACCACCTGTTAGCATCCCCGAAGAAGAGACAATGCAACATGGCCCACCAGCCAATATGTTCCTTCGATCCGACTCATTTCGGACTTTATGACAAATATTGTCGAAAAATAAATCATCTGATTGAATTCTCAATAACGAAGGGTGCAAGTCATCTTTGTGCATGCTGTATACATCACACACATCCCTGACCAATCCATCAACGTAGATGGGAAATGTAGGCAATCGTTTGGTTTTCATATAATGTTTGAGTATTAGAATGATTTCTTGTGATCTACCCAAGGCAAAGGATGGGAGGAGGACTTTGCCTCCTCTCTCAAGTATCTGCCCGATCTCATTAATGAACTGTCTCTCTTCTTCCAAGCGATCCATATGCACTTTATTGCCATACGTGGACTCCATCACCACTACGTTTGGTTCTAAGTCGTAGGGTACCTCCATTGAAGGTAGAGCACGGCTTGGATGTGCCGAAAAATCGCCTGTAACCAACAGTCTCTCTTCTCCTGTTGTAGATGATATACCATACATAACAGCACCCAAGATGTGACCAGCTGTATAAGCGGTTATTTCTACGTTTTTGAACAACAACGAAGGATGCGGAAATTCTCTCATGCTATCTAGGCAATGTTGCATGTCTTCAGCCGTATATGGCATCAGTCTTTTTTCAGTCTTACACGTCTCTTCCATAATTCGGAAAGCGTCTGGTATCATCACCTGCATCAGGTCAATGGTTGCTCTAGACGCATACAAAGGAACTGTAGGGTACATTCGTACCAAGTATGGTAGTGCGCCTATATGGTCTGCGTGTGCATGGGTGATTAGTACGAGGTCGACACCTCCAAGATCTTCCAGACGCCCAAGAGATGGCATGTTATCAAAAGCATTGGGACGTGTCCCTGCGTCTACAAGCATCCGTACACCATTCAACATGACATGCATGCAAGATGCGCCTACTTCATTTCCTCCACCCAACATTGTGATTTCCATATATCTGCAGTTCTACACTGCTTCCCCTCCTTTATAATAGCTTTCTTATTGCCACTTTTATTGTAGCATGGACAAGATTTAACCGTCAACCCAGGAGAAGGTGATCGGATGCCTGTTATATGATCAAAGAAAAAGGCCCTCACAGAGTTGTGAGAGCCTTTTTCTCAAATCGTTATTGATTCTACCTTATCCACCATTGTACCGAATCCATCTACTGACATGGCAATCAGGTTTAATACTGTATCAGACCATCCATAGATGTAGAATGTGTTTTTGTCAGATTTAGGTACCATCGCTCCCTTATACGGTGAGATGTCTACCACGAAAGCCTTGGTATCTTTATTGACTTTTCGTCTGTACTCTGCCAGTTGGGTGTAGAAAGGAGAACCTGTGTTTTGCTGTTCATCCGTAATAATGATGATGTTGTCAACTCTTTCGCCGTCATCCAACAACTTGCTAATTGGTGAACCTGTATTCGTTCCCCCTCTAGCACTTACTCTGCTCGCTTGAGTCAGGATAGAATCGTGCAGGGACGGAGCAGCGTCCATTGCATGCGTATTGAACAGATAGAACAGACTGTTACCTTTCGTCTTTTTATACATCGCAAAAGCAAACACAGAACCAGTCTCCAAGTAATCACCGCTCATGGAACCAGAGATGTCGAGGGCAATCAAGGTACGTCCATTCAGGTCAGGCAGATTGTCAAATGTAAGCTCTGTCGCACTTCTCATGCAGTCTCTCACCCAAGGCTCTGACACTTCTTTGAATGCTTTAGCAAATCGGAATGGCAGGATCTTAGATTTGCCCAACACCTCTTTGTTCGCAAACTTTTCTGTGATGAACTGACGATTTGCATCGAGTACATCTGCGCGACTCAGTGTATTCAGGTTGCGGAGTAACGCAAAAATAGGCATCTCTTTCAATACAGCGTCCCAGACAGCTTGTGTCAGTCCACCTACACCCGTTACTATTTCGTGTGGAAGTCGTCCTTCCTTAATTGCATCCACTTTTTCCGCTTCACTGCGAGCTGATTTCAATTTCTCGAAGGCAGCTACTTGAGGAATTAGAGTCATGTTAGCTTCCCGACCCAGCAAATACTGGAAGATGGCTTGTTGTTTTTCATCTTTCGGTTTCGGGTGCGAAGTAGCAATAGCGTCAGCAAGGTTAAAGCCACGACCCCTACCATTGTATTTGATAGCCCAGTATTCGGAAACTCTATTCAAAAACGACGAAACAGCGCGTTTTACGGCACGGCCACCCTGTCCCCGTCCAGTGCTCTCTAGGATAGTGAGGAAGTCAGCCAAGTCGGAAGGTATTCGGATTACCTGATTAAAGACCCTTTCAAACAAAGAAACGTTAGCCGAGGATAGTTTAACTAGCCCATAGATCGGTTGCAGACGCATAAAGCCCTCATTACGAGCGTACACAATAGCCTGTGCGGCAAACTCTGGGTCCTCTTTCATCATTTGATCATGAATCGCAGAAGATTCTGCAATCAAATCTTGTCCCTGGCTATAGAATGTATTGCCCATAGTATTAGTAAGCAAAGTTTGCAGATATTGCTCTTTTAGAGGCCGTGTGTATGCAGCATACCCGGCTTTGTTCACAGTATCTGGTTTTGGTGTTGGTGGAGCGGCAAAAATATCTTTTGCTCTTGACATATTAACACTCTCCTCATCATAGATATATGTAAAAGGGACGATGATAACCATCGCCCCTTACACAAGCACATCAAAACAGGCATGGCGTATATACCATACATGCTTTCATCTACTTATATAACAGACGAGGAAAAGGAAGTGAGGTGTATATTCACCGAAAGAAGTAACCCCACTAGCGCCTCGTTTGTATTATGCGGGAAAGGGGACTCGAACCCCTACGCCGAAGCGCTAGATCCTAAGTCTAGTGCGTCTGCCAATTCCGCCACACCCGCTAATTTTGTGTACACCCCCTGAGGAAAGGGCGAAATAGGTACATTACGGTGTCCTAACCTCTAGACGAACGATCCTTAACGGAACGTAGGGGATTCGAACCCCTGTTACCGGCGTGATAGGCGAAGTAACCCATTTCTACGCCTCAGTGGCATGCTCCACCCGATGTAAGAGCGCCGACTTGGGATCTCAAACATCATAATGTCGCAACCATAGAGTACACAAAACTGAACACTCGAAGAATTAGGTCGTGAAGGACTATATACTATCGCCTTACCACTTGGCTAAGACCGCATGATGCGGTCTGCAGGATTCGAACCTGCGGTAAATAGTTCCGCAGAAGTAACCCTCACTGGCGCCTCGAGTATTCAGTTTTCTACACTCTAGTGTATTGGTTGTACTTAGTATTTATTGGAGGGTGCAGGTGGACTCGAACCACCGCCTAGCTAACTGGAACCTTTTTTTCCAATCCTCGAAAGGGTGGGACTCGAACCCACAATATCGCCAACATTTCTACCATCTGAATTATGCACCCAAGTTTGTGAGGAAAAGCGTGACAGGAACGTTAGCGCTCTGCCAACTGAGCTACACCGACTACAGTCGGTGGAGGGATTCGAACCCCCGACCTCTCTATTATCAGTAGAAGTAACCCGTCACTGCGCCTCACATCATTTATTATACCACTTGTTTTATTGTTTCGTCAAGATATATCATCTTGTTTCATGTCTTTTGCTGTACTTCTTGCGATCTCTATAACTATTTAACTATACGACCTGCTAATAGATCAATATAATATACTGCTCAGTATAACACAACAGAATAGAATGCCCCGTGTATCTTTAATGTTTCGCACTCACGTGGGGAGAAGTGTATGTTGTTGACTGAAAAGAGTATGCCATGCTTCCATATTAACAAAGGAGGGATCAGGGATGGACATTATGGAAAAACTAGATAACATTATGGACGGAGATATATTACCTCTATATTTATACTTAAGTGACTATGAAAGTGACGTGAATACGCGTGATTCTAGGGGGCATACCCTACTCCTCCATGCCGCCATACACGGTAATGCAGAAATAGCACGTTTGCTAATCTTTGAGGGAGCAAACCCCAACATAGGTAGTACACTGGGAATAACCCCTATGGAAGTGGCAATACGTGGGAAAGACATTGCTATGGTTGAGACGCTCTTGAAAAGCGATAAGATATCCCTGACAGGCCATGGGTATTTGGAGGCTGCAGGGCGGGGAACCCCAATTTATGATATGTTATACACTCGTATACGCAATGATGACTACGTTTGAGTAAGGATATTGACTCTCACAGGACAGGCATGATACTATGTAGTTACCAAGAAAACAAGGAGTGTTATAATGATATATAACCCGCTTTCCATACTAACTAAAATTCAAATTCCGGTTCCAATGCCGAAAAAACAGGAAGTAAATAGATATGATCAAAAGTTCACCATAGAGTTCCCAGAAGAATGTGTGGTGTTAAAAGCAAAAGAAACTCACATTTCTCTAGAGACCAAAGCCAATGTATCGTGTGGTGAAGCTAAGTTGTACTCTGGCAGTGTAACTATTTCTATTGATCCTCTCAAGGACCCAGCCCCGCCACTAGAGAACTTTGGTGCATTTGTTGGCGCAAAATTGATCGATGTTGTCAAGTCGTATCTAGAGGATCTATTCAGCAAGAAAAAACTAGTGGGTATTTTGGAATCAGCACCTATTCCTCACCCACACAAGATCGACAGATTTTGCGAAGGATTCATCTCTTCTCGATCAGTATTCCAAGGCCACTCGCAGGCCAATGACGAACTGGTTGGCACATTGTTTGAACATATGGACAAATCTTATCCTGTAGGAGAATTCGTACCTCCAACTACAATGTTTGCACTGAACAGACTGGCAAACCATTCTGCTAACATCGAAATATCAATGGGTGACAATAATGTCGTCCACATGGCTTTCCGCGTAGGAAAAGATGTAAATACACTTTTCTTCACCCAGTTATCAGACCAATTGCAACGTGTTGATTTTGTCAATAAAGAACATAATGTGGAGGAATCAGTGGCAGAAGAAAACAGTGTAGCCGTAGAAACTACATCTGCCCAATCAGAAACAGATGTAGATTTGCAAGCGACACTTAATGAATTTTTCAGCCTACTCAATGATGCTTCCAAGTATTTAGGAGTTGAAGAAGCACAAAAGCTTGTGCGAAGCAAAATTGGATCTATCAAAAAGATTAATGCGGATATCCGCAAAAAAGTTTATCCAAAAGAAGACTAACATGAGAAGAAGGTGCCAATATTGGCACCTTCTTTTTTATTTTTGGTCCTTTGGAATCAAATGGTCTTGCAACAGGGTCAGGCAGAAATCTGGTGTGCCCACGTCTAGTAGAATTGGATGGGTATAGATAAATGTGGACGATGGATCTTAAAATTTCGGAGAGCCCTTTTGGATATGCATAAGGACTAGCTAACAGCATGCATGTGGAGAAATATAAAAGAAGCCACTCAAATTTGAGTGGCTCCTTTTGCCTGTAGAAGTATATCTCTTATAGTCTCTGCTTTTACGTGTGCCGCCTTATCTCCTTCGGCCACGTCGACACGTGTTATTTCTTCAATTAGATCCAAGGCATCACGTACATTGGAGTCATTATGGCTTATATGAGCCCCAGCACCGATCAGTAATGCCACTATCTCGATTTCCAAACCACTAATAGCAATGTGTAAAGGAGAAACCGAATAAGAATCAACGATGTTGGGATCTGCTCCTGCATCCAGTAATATCTTTACCACTTCTTTGTGCTTTTTGTTCGTAGCAATAGCCAGTGCAGTTTCGCCATCAAGGTTCACTTGATTGACATGAGCCCCATGATTTAGCAACATTTGTACGATGATGGGGTTCCCAACTAAAGATGCTACCATCAAAAGAGATTTTCCATTCACAGTATACTCTTGCACTTCACGATCCAAAAGAAGAGCAACTTGCAAGGCTTTATTGTTTTCAATAGCAGTTACCAGATTGGTCAATTTATCATTACTCATACAAAACACTCCCATACACATAATAGATATCTATATGTATAGTATACCATGAGGTCTTTGTGACGTCAATAGTTGTAACTACATATGAAAAGAGAGAAGATTGTTCATCTTCTCTCTTAAGTATTTATTTTATTGTGTAGCCTGCATCAGCCAAGAGACCTGCCCCGATGATAGCCGTAGATTCGTCAGAAGCCAAAAATGCCACGACATTAGCAATCTCTGTGGGATCAATCGTCTTTCCTGTCGGATGTATGTCTGATATGCTTTTCAGGACTTCATCTGTACCACCAAATCGGTCAGTATGTGGATCATTAAACTTCGTTAGTACCCAGCCAGGGCAAACTGCATTGATACGCACCCCATCTTTGGCAAAATCCAGTGCCATGGCCTTAGTCAGCATCAAAATGGCTCCTTTGGAGGTAACATAAGGAGTCAACTCTGGCTCAGCTACATAACTGTTGGCTGAAGCCATGTTAATGATGGACCCGCCGCCTTGTTTTTGCATGAAAGGAATTACCAATTTGCATAACCGGCGCATCGAGTTCACATTCACATTCAATGTTTTTTCCCAATCCTCTTCAGACGCATCTAGGACCGACCCTGGAACATTTATGGCTGCATTATTGACCAATACATCTATCTTCCCGTATTGGCCCATAGTTACATCAACTAGAGTAGTTAGATCATCCAATGATCCTACATCCGTCTTGATGAACATTACATCAGCACCTTGGTCTGAAAGATCTTGAGCCAAGGTGTACCCTAGCGGACTGATGTCCGCTAGCACTACTGATGCACCCTCTTTTACAAATTTTTCAACAGTGGCTCTACCTATACCTTGGGCAGCCCCTGTCACAATAGCCACTTTTCCTGATAGTCTCATGTAGTATCTCCTCTAGTCGATATTTAAGGATGGTGGAACTTCTTTATATCCTTTGGACTTGATTGCTCCAATGACTACACCGATAGCAAGCCAAGAAAATCCAATAATGTATGTTAGTGTATCGAAACCACTCCAAATGAAAGCTATGACTCCGAAACCAATTAGAGGAGCAATTAGGTACCCAAATATATGCTTGGCCTTGCGGTATCCCTTCTTGAAGAAGAAGTATGCTGGAACAGATAAATTGAGTAGCATGAATGTCGACATAGCTCCAAAGTTAACGAGACGAGTCAAAATGTCAAGAGAAATGAAGATTGCTACTAGGATGGATAGTCCACCAACAAAGATGATTGCATTCGAAGGTGTTTTGTACTTAGGATGTACTTTGGCCAAGAAAGAAGAACCTGGCAACAACCCATCACGGCTCATAGAGAACAATACGCGAGAAATGGCCGCTTGGACAGTTTGTGCATTCGCAATACCCACCGCTATTACACCTATGATGATGAAGGCGTAATAAAGGGCGTCTCCACCGACTTCACGGATGATATCGAAGTACCCCATATCGGGATCCAAAGTCGTATAATCTGGATGAGCCAAAGTCGCCATGTAGGCTTGGGCCATGAATAGGAAACCGATGAGTAACAGACTTGCTACTACAGCTCGTCCTACTGTCTTGCGTGGGTTTTTTGTTTCTTCGGACAAAGTACTGATACTGTCAAAGCCGATGAAGCCAAGCATAGCAATAGAAGCCGCATTAGCTATGAAGTGCCAGTCAATTACACCTGCTTGATAGAATGGGGAGATGGAGAATCCACCTAAGCCATGCCCATCGATAAATACAAATTTGAAAGCAACGAAAAGGAAGATAGCTATCAATGCCAATTGGCACATCAGGAATATTGTATTCATTCGTTTGAAGATATCGACACCGAGCACATTGATGATGGTCATAATAGCCGCAAATATGACGATGATCAGCAGTGTAGGTGCATTAGGGAATATGGCAGATAACCAAATGTTTGAGAAGGATATCAACATACCAGGTATGATTATATAGTCCATGACTATCAGCCAACCTGTCAGAAATCCAACGTGAGGATTAAGTCCACGTTGCACATAGGCGTATGCTGATCCTGCAATAGGAAACTCTCTACTCATTTTTTGGTAACTTAGTGCCGTAAATATCATGGCGATTACACCGATAAGGTAAACTAACGGCGCCATACCGAAACTGGCAATTGATGCAGAAGCATATACCTGTGTGGGAGCGATAGGCAACATAACCACTAGTCCAAACACTATAAGATGTCGTAGTGATAAGTTCCGATTCAATTCTTGTTTATACCCAAACTTGCCTACAGATGCTCCCTGGTCTTCATGTTGTGTGTTAGTGCTGTCTGACAGATAAATCCCTCACTTCTCGATGTTTTCTCAAGATGCCAGTTCTTCCAATACACGCTGGGCCCCGCGATGATGGTACTGTATATCTCCAGTTTCATAATTATATCACGATCTTTCATGACTTACAATACCCTTCAATAACATCGAATTTGGAGTTTCTTTCTGCCAGTTCACTCTTCACACACATTGATATTTGAAAACTTAGTCATGTAATATGTTCCCATACATCTGACAACCCAGTCTGTACCTCTCAACGGCCATACTTAGTGTAGCCACAGTTGTCGCATCTTTATGCCATAAGATATTCATATCTGTTAGAAAATCCAAAGATACTACAGCCCTCACTTCTATATCTTGATCGATGATCAAACCGTATGCATGGGCTTTTATACGCCCCGCAGATGTGTTCATACTATTTTCTACTTGCCTCTTCGAAAATAAAAGCCTATACTCAGATGTCATTGCAAATGACTGGAAAGCATCATTCGCATCACTTGGAGCGCTTAATATGTTTTTTATGTGTTGTCTGGACTCTTCCATGGATACATCTAATAAAACTCGCTTAGACCGGCTCTGCTTCCACGAAATCCCATCATGAAGCAGACCCACGCCGTGTGTTTTTTCTGTGCCTACACCACACACATATGCACCGACAGAAATACGTCTTGCATTTTGTAATATTGTAGGTACTTGTACGTATGCATGTGTTAAAAGGCCATATGATGTGATACCCACACAAATAGGAGAATATGAAATCTCAAAGGATTGCCCGTTTGTTGCGATCTCTAATTCCACACCTGTTGTATGAGCTTTACCTACAATGCAAGTATAAGGCAAATCTACGAATTCTTTGATCCTTTTGGTATTCAGCATCTTAAGTATTGCTTCTTTTTGTTTAGGAGAAGCGTACGTGTGAACACCGTTTTCAATAGAAATAAATACAACTGAGTGTCTCCCATGTTTCCGATAAAGGTCTACACGCATGCCAATGTCACACGTACTAAACTCAATGTCGCAACCAACTGAATGGAGTATGTTGACTATGCTGGTATCGCGTAACCAAGGCACTATTTTATCTAAATTTTGGAGACTTCCATCGCATAGATCCTGAACAACATTCAATAGATGCCGTCTTATCTTTCCTAGTACAACATCTTCAATCCCACTGTTTGACCCCATAGAGGCTAAGAAACGAACTAAATTTTGATTTTGCAAACTATGATGTATGTATATACTGTCCATATCAATTGTCAATTCAGTGTAATCCCCCCACACAACATTGAAACCCGGCACATGCAGCATTTTACACTCCCCTTTCTCGCACAGAATAGCATGGAGATATGTACTGAGTCAAGAGGTGAAGTGTAGTGAGATAATTGTAAAGGACTACTGGGTATGATATAATACATGTAAAAACGAATTGGGGTAAACTTATGAGACGACGGAATACATTGGCATTCACATTTTTGTCTTGGGCTTCTTTTGCTATAGCAATATCTTTGATGCTCATCGGAGTTTACAATGCTGGGTGGCCACTAATGGAAAAAGGATATTATATTGCTTGTACCTTCTTCCTAGTGATGTCTTCTTTTGTATTGCAGAAGACCATCAGAGATAATCAAGAAGACGAGTACCTGTTTCCACGACAAAAAAGAGAAGATGCTGGTAGAGAAGAATAAAGGGACCCCTAGGGGTCCCTTTATTGTTTATAATTGTACTTGAGTAACTGACAATTCTCCAGCACTATTAACCTTAACGGCCCAATGAGTATCGTTGGAAGCTCTGAGAACCAACTCTTGATACGTTTGGTGCGGGTTACCACTTGTGTCCGTAATATTGTCTACTACCACATTCTTCCCATTTGGAAACTTGGTGTTCCCATACAAAATGCGACCAGCCGCGGTCGAAGGAACCTGAAGAATATTGTCTTTAATAATATTACCGCCATCAGTTAGTCCTTTATTCTCGATGACCAAAGCCCACCATGATCCTGTGTATTTCAAAATGTTATTGGTGATGATACTGTTTTTACCACGTACTTTCACAGTTACGCCTTTACCTTCAATGGAGTTGCCAGTAAACACAACATCATCGTATACACTTACACTTCTATCTCCAGGGGCAGATGAATGAGCCTCTCTCACGATATTTCCAGTTGCCACAACACCATTTAAGAGATTCAAACCCACGCCTGCCTCGCTGATGTGGTTGTTTTGCACTGTGATACTACCATCGGCTTGAATACCCCAATGATTTCCTCTAGGGATGATAATATTATTCGCGATAATCCCTGTATCCATACCATCCCTACCTTTAGTAGTTGTTGCTTCGATGGCAGATGTTGATGAAGAACGAAGGAGACCATCAATAATATTACCTGCTATAACAAACACATGGTTTGTGACGTCCCCAGGATTGTATATAGACGGCGCAAAAGCTACACCAATGCCAACAGCGTTCAAAATATTTTCGAGATGGTTATCGGTAATCCAGGCTCCGTAGAATCCCAGCAGTCCCACACCATATCCTACGTTTCGAAGGATGTTCCCGTGTACGTACATGGCAACTGCTCCAGACTCTCCGCCTTCGTTATTGCATGTTATGCCCCCGCCTACATATGGAAGAACCGAACTTGTACTACCACCACTATATGTGAGAAAGTCAGGATCTGACCGTTTTATCCCTGAGTGAATATAGTTGTTGGAAATAACTGCGTTCCGCGTAGCTTTTATCAATATGGCATCTCCAAAGTGCCTATAGCACTCGTTACCAGTAATGAGGACATACTCAAGACCTTGTCGTACTGCGATAGGCTCTTCACCTAAGTCATGGAATCTGTTATTGCGAATAACTGCGTTTCGAGTATATTGGCCAGCTATGGATGACCCATTCATACCCAAAGCATCTGTGAACATGGAAATATCACAGTTCTCGATGATTACATTGTTGGAGTTACTAACATACATCCCCGTTTTTGCTGTTCCCCAAGGCGCTTGTGTTGTCCTTTTCAATGTCAGGCCATCTACACGGATATAGTTGCTGTATTCCAGACGGATTCCTTGATCCGACACCTCTAGAACAGATCCTGGTAGACCCACAATAGTAACTTTTCTGCCATTGAAACCATAGAACCAACCTGACTTTACCACTCTGTAGTGACCGGGGGTAAAAAGGAGTGTGTCACCGTCTTGCGCTGCATTGAAGAAGTTTGTTATTTGTACAGTTTCGTCGCTTCCGTCGCCAACTGCATATTCTCTGACATCTATAACCCTACCATTTTGTTGCGCAGACACAGATGCCACACTACTGAGAATTTGTTGCTCCATCGCATTCGCTTCTTGTTTTCCTTTATTTAGATCCATTTTAATTCCTCCTCAAATTTTTTGTTATTTTACTACAATACTATGGGCGATGCCATAACAGTACCTGTGTTGTCCACACTGATGGCCCAATATTTCCAGTCGGGAGATCTTAGGGCGATACCTTGATACGCTTGGTGTAAAGCACCTTGTGCATCTTTTATTGTATCAATGACAATGTTTTTAGCTTTGGTAGGTGTGATTTTATCATATAGAACACGCCCATCAGCTGTTGCAGGAGACTCAAGCATATTATCTTTAAATATGTTACCTCCATCTGTTTGGGCAATCCCTTCAAAAGATACTGCCCACCACTTTCCGGTATACTTCAACATGTTACCTGTAATGACATTGTTTTTGCCTGATATTTTGATTGTTGTACCAGAGCCCTCAACAGCATTGGATGTGAAAACCACATAACTGCCTAGATGCACAGATCTGTCGGACGGAGCAGAAGTATGGGCGGGACGGACGATATTTCCACTGGCTACAACCCCGTCAGAAAGATTAAGGCTAATACCTGCTTCGCTGATATGATTGTTTTGGACAATAATATTCCCCTTCGCCTGTATACCCCAATGATTTCCTCTAGGTACTACAATGTTATTGGCAATAACTCCTGTATCCATCCCTGCAGTCCCTTGAATAGATATGGCTTCTATAGCCGTTGTCATACCTGAATTAGTAATACTTTCTACTATATTACTGGAAATAACAAATAAATGGTTAGGGACATTGTCTGGGTTGTAAATAGATGATAGGAACGCGACACTTATGCCAGCGGACTTCGATATATTTTGAACATGGTTGTCAGATATCCAGGCACCATAGAATCCCGTCAAACTGATTCCATACCCAACATCACGGACCACATTACCGTTCACATACACAGCCTTAGCACCATTTTCTCCTGTTTCACTATTACATGCAATCCCGCCACCAGCACTAGGTAACACACTGCTTGTACTCCCCCCGCTATATGTGATAAAGTCGGGGTCTGTCTTTTGAACTGCCGAGTGTACAAAGTTGTTGGTGATCAGAGCGTGGCGTGTGCCTTTTAATAAAATACCGTCTCCTAAATGTCTTGAAATATCATTGCCGGAGACCAAAATATACTCCAGGTTTACTTCCATCACTACGCCTTCTTCACCCAATTCATGAAACACATTGTTTCGCACAACATTATTACGAGTAAAACCTCCATCTTTTGGCCCTCTTAGCCATACAGCATCGGTGAACTTTGCAATATCACAGTTTTCTATCATGACATTGTTAGATTCACGGACATGTAGTCCGGTCTTAGCGTGTCCCCAAGGGGCTTGACTAGTTCTTCTCAAGTTGAGACCATCTACATGCACATAATCGCTGGAGTCTACACGTATCCCTTGATCAGAAACTTCCAAGACAGCCCCCGGTGATCCCACTATATTCACCTTACGACCTAAGAAAGTGTAAAACCAACCAGATTTGACCACTTTGTAATGGCCAGAAGTGAAAAGAAGGGTGTCACCATCTTGGGCCGCGTCGAAAAAACTGATTATCTGTGAAGTTTGGTCACTTCCATCCCCCGCAGCGTAGTCCCTCACGTCCAAAACACGCCCCACATCTTGTGTTGAAGCCGTGGCGATGTTTGCGAGAATTTCCTTTTCCATTGCACCAGCTTCTTGTCCACCCCGAGTTAAATCCATAGCAACACCTCCTACATCAATATCGCTACACAGTATTGGCCTGGTGCGTGTCCAAATTATACCACATGTTGACACACCCGCCAATAATTGCAGCTTATAACTAGTATGTCATGTGACTTGACGTGTTTCTGGACAACATGTTATACTATGTTTAGACGATAAAATGTATATTTTATATTTAAGATAGGGGGACTCCAAATGTCTCAGAGTATAAATGTCCTGATAAGCGGCATCAACAAGGGATCGGTAAAAGAAGTAGAAGCTTTGATAGGGGATGTGGATGTAAATACTACAAATCTCTCAGGAAAGTCTCCACTTCATAAAGCAGTAGAAACAAATAGCATACCTTTGACCACACTACTTTTGGACCATGGTGCACAAGTAGACTTCCCAGATAAGTATGATATTGTACCTTTGGTCTTGGCGGCCGATAATGGAAATGCGGAGATGGTGGATCTACTGATTTCTCGGGGTTCGAGTATCAAAGAACACGGATACTCAGCTTTATTACGCGCTTCCTTTCGGGGACACAAAGATGTAATCACGAAATTGGTAGAACACGGGATGAATTTAAACCAAAAAGATGTTCGAGGACGCACATTACTTCACATCATTGCTAGCATCGGGTATGACCATCTGATTGAACATTTAATCCACCTAGGTGCAAAATTAAATTTACAAGACCAACGAGGTTACACTGCCTTAATGGTGGCATTAGAAGCTTGTAACTTTGAGTCTGCTAAAATTCTCCTCCAGCATAAAGCAAATGCAGGGTTCAGAAACAAAGAAGGAAAGACAGCTTTGGACATAGCTGCAGAAGAAGGATTGTTGGAATTAATCGAAGAAGTAAGACAGAGTCTGTAACCTTTCGGAAAAGGGGATTGACCACTTTGGTGGCTTCATGCTATCATTGGTCCATCCCGTAATCTGGATGGTGATACCAATATCGCCCTGCTGATATATATCATTATACTTGTACGGAGACAACAACAAGGAGAATGATATTTATGAAGAAGTTCTTAATGCAGAGTGTTGTAGGTCGAATCACAATTAGCCTCATAGTGTTTTTCATCCTCTCATCTAGTGTATTTACATACCTCTCATATCAATCCAGGAAAGAAGCAGGGTTAGACACCTTATCCTCTATCCACAATACAATCCACCTAGCACTAAACAGTGAACGAGAAAGAGTGGAGTCAGTGCTAAAAAAGGCTGCCAATAACACTTTGGATGCAACAAATGACCCAGACATGCAACAAATCAACAGCTTGCTAGACTCTTTAATAAAAGACGATTTAGTAGCTAGGGTATACTTGCTCTATCCAAACCCAGTTGTGAAAGATGGAAAAACTGTCACGACTTTTGTTGCTTCCGACACGAGCCTGAGAGGATCTGGATATGGCTCCCAAGCAGATTTCGAAATACCGCAGATATTTGAAGATGCTATGAATAAAGTGTTGGCTTTGAATACAGATGAAGTGGTTAGAACTCCAGAGTACGATGACGGAACAGGTGTATGGATCAGCACGATGTCCAGATACACAGATGAGGCAGGAAAGACAATTGCTGATGTATCTATCGACTTTGATTATAGTAACATAGGTGCTTCTCTTTCCGATTTGCTAACAGAATCCATTCTGACAGGTGCAGGGATAGCCTTGCTTCTTCTCGTTATCTTAGTGCCATTTATTAGACGTCAACTGTCTCCACTCAAAGATGTGGTCGCTACATTGAGAGAAGCATCAAGTGGTGATCTCACAGTCCGTGTAGACATTAAACGCAAGGATGAGTTTGGCATGCTATCTGAAGACTTAAATCAAATGCTAGTGAGTATCGGTGAACTGGTCAACAAAGTGAAAACAGACGCTACAAATGTCTCTTTATCCTCAACAGATATGAGAGACAATATTACTAAGAATTTGGAAAGCATAGAAGCTATCTCGGTCTCCATGCAACACATCTCCAATATAACCACTGATCAAACCACCAGCATCGAAGAAACCAAACGTGCGATGAATGAGATGGCCATAGGGGTGCAAAAGATTGCGGGATCTTCATCAGATGTAGCCGCCTACATTGAAGACGCAAGCTCACAGACCAATCAAGGGACAAGCCTCATGGCTGTTGCTGTAGCGTCTATCAACGAAATCGGAAGCTCCAGTCTTACGGTCCAAGAGAAGCTTGATGCCCTAGTAGAACACTCAAATCAAATAGGGAAGATTCTGGCTGTCATCAAAGAAATAGCTGGAAGAACAAACCTTTTGTCTCTGAATGCAAGTATTGAAGCGGCAAGAGCGGGAGAACATGGAAGAGGATTTGCTGTCGTCGCTTCTGAAATCAATGCTTTAGCTGCCCAGTCCAAGGCTTCTTCGGAAGAAATCAACGACATCATCACAATGACCCAAACTGAAATACAAAACGTTGTCAGTGTAACTATGCAAAATGTAGAGAAGATCGAAAAAAGCATGACTATCATCCAACAGACTTCCGAGGCTATCTCACATGTGGATGGAAACATGCAAAATATCAACCTACAAATGCAAGAAGTATCCGCCGCCACCCAGCAACTATCTGCAAGTTCTGAGGAGGTATTAGCGACTGTAGATGAACTCGCTGAATTTTCTCAGACTGTATCAAGCCAAGCCAAAGGTGTATCGGATACTCTAACAAGTCACACCTCGGTTTCCAAAGACACTCTACAGAAGGGTAATGAGAACATGCAAACAGCTGAGGTTCTGGTCAATAACACTAAAATTTTCAAAGTGTAGTAAGATGATATATAAAAGGGTCACTTCGCATATGTCGAAGTGACCCTTTTATATATCATCTATGTATAAATGCACATAAATGTTGTTCATTTATCTGTATCGCTAATCTGGGTCAGACACTTGTCCTGACTAGCAGACACCACACAGACATTCCCCCATAAATGTAAAACAAAGGGTCAAAAACAAAAGAAAGCCCTCTAAAATATGACCATTGCATACCTTTCACATCCATACTGGTATGGACCAGTCTCTGTTGATATGCCAAGGGAGCATAAAAGCCCCCACGCACAAGATGGACACTGTTACATATTCCGTTTCTGGTGTATTCGTAACTCTCTATATCCGGGGGACAAACGCAATAGTTCCGTATATGAAAATGCAGTATAGTGTCCATGTTTTGATTTGTATTGACGAGGGGCCAGCACTATGTTGGCAGGTGATTCAGGATTGCTGATACTTTTTAGGAATTCATCTTCTATCTCGTTCAGGATAGCAGGTGGATCGTATATATTGTTACGGATTTCATTTAACTTGTTTGCTACAGCATTTATCCGCACTAGAACCATTGCCTTCCCATGCACACATGCGTCTTTTTTAACTCTAGCTCCAAATTTGCCTGCGCCTTTGGTACTGGGAATGCAATGCAATATATTTGGTGAAGCATCTCTATGAGGCAATAGTATGTCAATATTGTTTTCTAGACACTGACCTACATCTATGAGAAATGCCTTCAGCTGGGGTATGACCTCTGGAAAAATAATCTCTTCGTCCGCTACCAACCCATTAATCTGTTTAATATAACTTTTTCCTTTTGGCCATTCGTAGGGTAATATCTCCAGCAATGTCCCCCCTAAAGCCCGATATGTGAACAAAGATATGCCTAGGGAGCAGTGTAGGTGTTCGTATATGGCGATATCTCGAGCTTTGAAACGTTTTGCCACACAAATAACATCTATTCGAGAAGCATTGATGCCATCTGGGAACACCTTCTGAGCAAGTGAAGAAATGCCGTTTACGGAGGACTCCAAGCCCATTTTATATGCCAGAGCTTGGTTCAACGCAGTGTGGCCGTCACCTGCTTTTAATTCGAATACTACAATAGTGCCATTAGGACGGGCACCCAATAAGTCTATTCTACCATAGGTTTTGTCAGGAAGCAACACAGGGTATTCTTTGCATAGGGGCTTAACACCGAACAATCGTTCCATATGTTGGTATAAATAACTCTGCAATTTTTTCTCTGTTATCGACACGCTACTCATCAAAACACCTGTCGAAGTATCTATGATCATCTATTTATCCTCCTAGCATTCTGTTATCGAAATGAAAACATACCCCGTCTGATGGTGGCAATAGAAATATGAGTAGGAATAGAAACAAAAGTATAAATAAAAATATGTACAGTCTGACTGTACATATACTCATGAGCGTTAAAACTTGTAAGGACCGCTGTCTTGGGCACATGTTGTCTACTTCACTGTATATAAATATATACAGTGAAGTGTACATGATTGTTGGACCCCTTCCGCCAAAGGGATAAGAGCCCACTTTAGTTCATTAATGTACAGTGGATGTTCATATGGGTGGAATTACATAAATAAAAATATTAAAATTTTATTTAAATATTTAAAATGTATATATTTGGGGGGGTTATATCCCCATAACGAATATTTTACTTTAATTAAGTAAAAATAAAATATTTTTTTGGGGGGGGGTATAGGGTCGGAAAGTATACAGTGAACAGGATAAGATTAGTACCAACATCTTTCCTGGGAAACACCAATGGATCATGTACACTCACTGTATATTTGATGAACCTCTATGTGCAGGGACCTTTCCTACCAAGTCCTTGACAATCATGTACACTTGCGCATTCTTTTCATGCCCCAGAAATACCTATTCGAAACGTCGCGATCTTTTTATTTCTTGAATGGAATAAGACTGAACACCCCACTGTATATAGTGTACAGTGGGGTGTTCAGTCTTATATTATTGATATTAGGCGTCCCATTTCACATTGGCAAACTCTGGAAATTCAGACTCAAGTACAGATTTGTGAAAGGCAGTGTAGAATCCCCATTGTGTCCTATATTGTTTAGGAGCCAGCACTAAGTTGTTTTCATTTAGGGGATTTTGCATCGATTTTTGAAACTCCGATTCTATAAATGTCATTATCTCTCTGTCATTATATCCCGATTTCTTTTTTTGCCATTGATTTAACAAAGCGGACGCAGAGTCTATCTTGATCAATATCAGGTCTCTTCCATGTATACATGCAGGATGTTTGGTTTTGTTTCCGTACTGCCCTGAATCTGCCTTGGAAGGTGTCAGTCTCATTACAGTGTGCCCAATACCAAAGTTCTTCCCATAAATGTTATTGTTGCCAATGGATACAGCACATCTACTCAGATCCTTCAAGAACTCTTGAAGCAGATTCACATCCGAGAGTCCTGGAAGGCTGTCATCAGAACCCACTTGTTTACTTAGTTCCACAATATCATCCTTGTCATATCCGACACTTGTCTCCAAGTCCTTGGATAAGAGAAATATGAAGTGAAGTCCTAGCATCACTATTGTATATATGTCTGCAACACGACTGTCTTTTATGTGGGCGTGAGCATGTACATTGTACATTTCATATATTTTGCTTACCTCTTTGTTATCGTGTTTGGCAGCCCAGATGTTGTACCCCGTCCAGAAGTTTTTATTCTTCACATTTCTAAGAACTCGCAAAGAGTGTTGTGCTTGTTCCCCATGTTTACTACCATGGAAAGATTTCAGCATCCGAATAGTAATAGTACGAGAAGCTAATGCTTGGTCTGCAATGGGAATTTGACCGCCGAGCATTATCGGGTTCTTGTATTTATAATACACAGAACTCTGATCGGCTCGACCCTTTGAAAACCTAGTTTTGTTGTAAGATTCGACCAACGCGATATTTGTCTTGTTTAGCCGTTCTTCGTCCCACCGTTTACCGTACTCATCCAACAGTACTGGAATGTTATAGCTTGAATTTAGCAATTTCCCTAATTCAAATGGGGATGGAAATGTACGTGGTGTAGAGTCGTTGTGCCCCATAAACTGCTTGACCAATGACATGAAAGTCGTTTTACCAGCTCCTGGCTCTCCCACTACATGAAAATGTGGGAACCCGTTCACATGACACTCTTTCCTCACGACATAATCATGTGGTATAGCGCCCATCCACCCAAGGAATAACATCATGGATGTTTTACTATTTATGCTTAGAATATGTTTTAAAAAAGTCTTGGCTGTCTTCTTCCATTCCTCTGGGTCATATTCCAAATTAACCAGGTTTTTCAATTCCTCTTGGTTAGATTGCTCATTCCCCATGTATATAATATCTTCGGACTTTTTCCCCTCAAGGTCATATATGCCATTTGGAGTGCAGAAAAACTTTGGACCATCGTCCTCTAGTCGTTCTAGACCTATCAAACTCGTTCCCTGCTTCTCGCACTCAAATTTTGCCAACACTATGTGTTTATGGGCAAGATCCCCCATGTTTCCACTGCAGTTGCTGATAAAAGCAGACGTATTTCCCAACTGTTTCTCTACTTGTTTTTGTAAACTATCCAAAGTATTGAAATCCTTAGCACGTAGCATTACTGGAGGATGGTAGTCTGGCATATTTTTGATATCTGCTGTGTACACATGAAACCTTTCGCCCCCATGTACTGTTATTATATGTTTGGGCGTGAGAGTAAAGTTGGAAATATATATCTTAGTGGTCTTACCTTGAATATACATCTGGTTAGACTCTTCCCCAATGTATGTTCGACCTTCCCACTCTCTTCCTCTACCAAAGAAATCGGAAAAGTATTTGTCTATCTTCTGCATTGGCACGGTGGCTTTGTGTCCTTTTAATTCAGCATATGTGTGCCTAATTAGTATATTCTTTTCTGACTCTGAAAGTTCACTTATCCCTTCAAGCACAACATTCAATATATCAAACAACCTATCTTTGCTTGGTAACACATCTAAGAATGTAGTTATCCGTTGGGATACCTCTTTTATGTTAACAATGCTCGAAACCTTAGGTGTTTGTGCATCTAGCTCTTGATTAGACGTAGCGGATTGATGTGATGCAACACCGTTTTCTTTCATCTCAATACCTCCTGTATATTTTTCTTGGAGGTTCCATACCTTCTTCACATGTATTTGTTTATACTTGACAATATCTTGCGCCTTATGATATAATACACGTAATGAATTTTCCCAGTATGAAATCCTTTTTGACATGGCCTTCCTCTGTGCTTGCAGTGGAGGGCCTTCGTTTTATCCCCCAGCATAATTATCTTCGCCTTTCTCTGAGGCTTTCTTCCGCTTACGCATTTTATTTCTCTCTAATTGCTTTGTATAAGCTAACACTGCAGATCCCAGTTGATCCACTGTGTAGACTTCGCCATTTAAACTGATTGACTCCTGTCCGCCTAGAGTCAGATCTTTTATTTGCAATACGGATTTCACGATACTCATCTCCTTTCACCCCATTATACCACCCGATGAGTATCTGTGACAATAATTTATGTATATTGTGGCGCGAGTATAGCTCAGTGCTCCGCATACGTATAGTGGTTGATCCACAAGCCCTTGGTGTGATTTAATGGGAGTATAGCTGGATGGAGGAATCGATATGCCAGATAACATCATTCTTAGCAAACCCGCATACTACATGGCACAAGAGACTATAAACATAAACACAATCTTCTTTGGTCTTTTTTGCTGGGCAGGTCTATTTTGGGCACCCAATAGAGAGATCGGGGTATTTGTAGGAGCACTCACTGCCTTAGTGTTGCTTTACAACCTGTATAAAGCCAATAAGGTTTTTGCGAAGGATAGGCAAAATGCCATACTGCACAGTGACTCAAGATGGCTAGAGTTCAATATCATAGCATCCTGTTCGGCCTTAATACTTACCTGTTTGTGCTTGTTATTTATATCAGTGTGGGGGATCCCCCTGTGTATCGCCCTACTTTCATACACTGTTATTCGGTGCATTATTTTGTTTAAGACATTGCAAGTATATAGGTAAGGAGTGTGTAGTATGTGTACAGAAAAATGCAAATCGCTATTGGCCTTATGTACAGAATCTTTACTGAATGAAAAAGAGGATCTAGTATATGATCCCTATAACTTCAAATCTCATGGAAAGAAGTCCATTAGGAGCATAAGAATGGCAGAAGGTACTTCGGCTTTACATTTTCAAATGACCCCAAAAGAAATTCATGTGGCAGTGCTACTTGATGCTTTCTCTCCGCCATCTTATGGTGCTCTTTCAGATGGAACCAAGTCAGAATTAACTTTTTATAGCGTAACGTATAACAGGAAGACACAACTGCTAACGGGTTCGTTAGGTGAACACAGGGAAGTGCTACAGAATTACATAGAAAGTGTATTGCTGTTACTAAAAATGGAGTTACTAGAGGATACTTATGAAATATTCGTTATGGATTCCATGTCCAATATGGTCGGGCTGGCAAAAATTGGTGATCGATTATGGAATGGAGGACATAAAAAGAGGACCCCATGATTGGGGTCCTCTTTTTATGTGTGAAGGTTATTATATTCCTCTAATTTTGTCATTTCTTTTTCCACTTTTAATTGCTGCCTCTTTCGTCTCAACTCTGCTAATTCCTCTGTTACTTCATTAATTCGCTCCATGTTTGGACTTGGACTTCTCTGCAATCTATGTAGAATGACAGTTTTGGATTTGATTTGTCTGTGGAGTGGGTCTTGGTAGTATTGTGTCATTTGCGTTTCCCCCTATAAATTTGCTTACAATTAATTTTAACACATGTTGCTGCATTAGTCAATACTATATTTACATTTGTTGGTAGTTTTCCGTTTCATGAAAAAGCGGATATGCTTGATCTATCTGCACAGTATATGATTAAATAGTAGGTGATAAATCTGTGAATCACTTATTATGAATGCCTATGAAGAGAGGTGTTACAATGTATGATTTAACTGCGGAAGTGTTACAAGACATATTGCATGACATTTTAATGGACACTATAGAACAAGATAAAGATCGGGAGACAGTTTCTGTGTTTAGGTTCCCCGAAGTTAGATATTTTCATGGATCACAAGGTGACACATGTGTCACAGTCGGTCTTACTGCAAAACAAATAGAAGTCACTTGCTATAATTTGGATTCAGTCACACCCACTGGAGAGGTTGCACCTGTCGTTGTGGCATGTCATAATAGAGTAACGCATAAAAGCCATATACACTACCCAGAAATGCAAAATGTAATTGAAAGATCGATGGCCGATTTTAGACTTATGCTCCAGATGGGTTTGATAAGCGATGCTATTGCACCTCTAGGCATACCAGAATTCAGCAATCTGTGTTCCGAGATATTTCAAGATGGAAAATAGAGTGTAGACGACTGGTTTGGAAAAGAGTAAAGAGACTATCTCGGACTAAAGTATTGACATAATGTACATGTGATGGTACGATATGGAAAAACCGAGAAGGATGGTATCGTACCATGACATCACTATTAGACGCGCTAAGCATGGCACCTAACAAAGGAGCATCAGACATCCATGTGACTGTGGGGTCGCCCATTGTATTCCGTATTAATGGCGCACTTGTCCCTCTAGATAACAACGTGCTCCAGACAGAAGATATGTTTCCCCTAGTGAAAGAGATAATGACACAGACTCAGTACGATTTATTCAAGGCTTCCAAAGATATCGACTTCTCTTATGAAATCCCAGGAGTGGCTCGTTACAGGGTCAACATATATACTCAAAAACATTGTCCTGCAGCGAGTATTCGTATAATACCGACCAAGGTTCCAGATTTAGAAAAGTTGAATCTCCCAGATATTATTAAAGATTTCACAAAACGCCCACAAGGGTTACTGTTAGTAACCGGACCGACAGGTAGTGGGAAAACAACAACTTTGGCCGCAATGTTGGATTACATCAATAGGAATACGGACAGTCATATTTTGACACTAGAAGACCCTATTGAATTCTTGCACGAACACAAAAGATCCCTAATAAACCAGAGGGAAGTCGGAGATGACACGGTTGATTTTGCAACTGGACTGCGGGCGGCGCTTCGTCAAGATCCCGATGTAATTCTGGTCGGAGAGTTGCGGGATCTAGAGACCATCAGCATAGCAGTAACAGCGGCCGAAACTGGACACTTAGTCTTTGGAACATTGCACACGCAAGATGCCGCTCAGACCATAGATAGGGTTATAGACGTATTTCCTCCTAAACAGCAACAACAAATACGAATCCAACTTGCATCAGTTTTAATAGGTGTGGTAGCACAAAGGTTGGTACCAAAGAAAGACGGTAGTGGGCGTGTGGCAGCTTTAGAAATTCTCGTCAATACACCAGCCATATCGAACTTGATTAGACATGAAAAGACACACCAAATACTGCCGGCTGTCGAGACAGGGAAGTCTTATGGAATGCAAACTATGAAACGCTGTCTTCGGAAGCTGGTGGACACGGGTGTAATCACTGCAGATGCCGCAAGATCGATACGACACGATTTCGATGAGTGATTTTGGTATTAGGGGAGTCATAAGACTCCCCTTTGTTCTGAATAAATGTTGTCATTAATGGGAGAGGTCTAGACCATATGATATTCCCGTGTTGACCCTCCAGCATACCATCAAACAGTGGTGGACAATGTTGCTCATTTATTTTCAAATCTCGGACGGGGTTCTAGAAGTAGGCATTACTATCTCAGTAGAACACAACAGTAACACTATGGTTATTAGATGATTAACACAAATGTAGAGGAGTGTGCACAGTGACCTATTTGCCAAGTGTAGGAATTCAAGGTTTAATGCAACACGAAAAGAAAAACATCGCGAGAGGTATTCAGTACTTAGCACATCTAACTGAGGAAGAAAGGAGAGATCTATTTTGCGACCTATCGCAACTGAATGTGAGAGACATAGTGCGAAACGATCTAGAAGTTGCTAATAGCGACTACAAAAGATATGAGGATTCGTTGTTTCTGGATATGATGCCGTCTGAGTGGCAGACAGAGAAAAACATAGTTTTATATGATGAAGAAGACTCAAATATAAGAATTGTGTGGAAAGATCCATCGAGAGATGTCAAATATACTGGGTTGGGACACTCAGGACAATCCGTGGTTTTGTATGTAGAAGTTAAAATTTGGTTGCTGGTGAACAGAAAAAGTTATGGGGCATGTATAAAAACAAGTTTTGAACCGAGCGAATTGACATGGTCGCTAGCTTCTTTTTGCACTATGTTAAAGTCAAACCTATGGTCACAAATGATGAGCATAGGTTTGACATCTGTTCTTACATCAGACACCTGCCCAACAGATGCGGACATCACATCATTTGTGGATGCGTGCAATACGATCGGTTTAGAATTGACCACGGAAGAACAACATTGTTGGTGGAGAGAAAATTTGAGATGGAAAGTGCCAACTCTCGGCCGAATTTTGACTTCGTTTTTTTCAGTAGGGCAACAAGTGCCAACAGTCTACATGGAGTTGGTTAGATACTTCTCTGACTTTGGTCACCACAAAAACAACTTGTTTCTAATGTCAGACGGTGCAATTCTCAAGTACTCCGACGGAAACAAAATAAGATTCTTTGCTGCCACTTTGAATGTGGATGGGTGGGTACGAGTCTCCATAGCGCACGAAGTTTTTAAAAAATACGAATTGTCACAAACCCTGCAATCCTGAATATATACAGTACCACATCAGACATATTCTTATTAAAAATTTGTCAAATTCGAATATTGACTGGCGTTTTTGGGTGTGTTATAATAGTTTTATGAAAACCCTAAAACATGTATAAGGAGTGTATTTCCAATGTCGAACATTTCAGTGAAAGTAAAAAAGGTCCTCCAAGGGAAGCCAGCTAAATTAACACCTGCCGAAGAGCGTGAAGCTTTGCAGGAGTTTGTGGCGATGATCGAAGAGCCTGCGGCCAAGTACGAACCAGCATACAAAGCATGGCGGAAAATGCGCAGCAAGGTCAGATCTGGTAAGATCGAGGAGACAAGCGAGGAGTACATCAATGCAAAAGCCGCTACTACCGAAGCGCGTATGCCTTTGCACGACGTGCTCACACCTCTTCTGATTCTCGTACAGAACATTAGCGAAGAGAACAAGGATGAAGCGATGCGTTTGATGGGTGAACTTAAACGTAAACCGCATATTGTTCAGGCTCTCGTCAGTGTAAAGGGCTGGAATAAAATCAAGAAAGTAATCGCTTAGACTTAGCGATCCTATCGGCCCACTCCATCTAGGAGTGGGCCATTTAATTATGTATGGAAGTGTAAAATGTCTGTATGGGGTGATGTTGTTGTCAAGTAAGAGTATTCAAGAGCGTGTAAGTGTAGTACCAAATCGTGAAAGAGATAAAATAGAAGTCTATTCTAAGTGGGAAAATTACAGACTTACGGCATACCTGAGGGTGTCGCAAGAGTACAAATTTCCTGGCTGGGATAAAGAACACCGAGTAATGGACTGGTTTTGGGAGTTCGCAGACGAGGGAGACATTTCGGATCTGCTAAAAAGTGCATTGCGCGAATCAGAGAGCATAAACACTTTTATAAAAAATAGATATATGCTAAAGGAAGAGGAAACGAGAGACCCAGTCAAGATGCTTCCTGTCATAGAGCTATGGTCTTGTCAAAAGTGCGGTAGCGAAGAACGCCCAGAAGAGAAGCAAAAACCTTCTCTGTGTGATGCCTGTCGATGTCTTGCAGCTCAAAATGGTGTGTTGACACGAGAAAAAAAGAAAAAGAGTGCATAAGAAAGAGGACCGCATAAGCGGTCCTCTTTTATATTTATTTACCTTGAAGTCTCAATGCCAGATCGTACCTATCTAACCAACTGCATATTTCTTCTGATAGATGTGACTTTCTCTCTTTCATCCGGTCAACCGTCTCACTAAGACGAAGCCAAGCTTTATTAAAATAGACATACACAGTGCCAGCATGGGTTACATAGTACTCCGAGTCTACATAACGTGGTTGTTTAGAGTCTCCTAAATATATATGTGCTGGAGTATTATTTGGATTCCATTCTTTATCTGTCTCATGCTTTATACATAGCTGCCACTCGGGTATCTCCATGTCAGTTTTATGCAAAGTGAATTTCCCATCCCACTTGACATCGATCTGTACACACGTATGCTTTACATCTTTACTACCTAGATTTTCAGCCATATACAACACTGCTTGAAAGATCTTGGAGTTGTGTTGTAGTATCGCTGTTTTGGCCCAAACACCATAGTGACTTCTCGGTAGTGTTATCACTTTTGCTTGGTCATCCACAAGAATGTCCAGACTGGGATTATACTTTATCTCGATATCTGGAGTTTCCGGCCGAAGCATCTTACGTATTCCATGTTCTGACTCTTTGCACATTTGAAACCGACCCCGTGTCTTTTTCATATAAACATGCTCGGAGAAAAAGAAATTGTAGGTCTGAGAGAGGAGACTGAGAACCATACGATCCTGTGTGTCATTGTATTGCTCCTGACAAATATATAGAGTACTCAATATTTTGTTTTCAGGAATAAAATGGGTCCACTGTGTGGTTGTGCCGAAAACAGCTCTCCGAAAAATAAGAGCATCAGGTGAAGTGTTGAAGGGTTGGAACACTTTTTTGGTGACATAACCTAATTTTTTCTCAAACGACTCCAAAGTAGGGACCTTATCCATAGGCAAGTACATCATTGTTTCGCCATTGACATTTAAGATCACTTCTAATAGGTCTCTTTCCACATTTTGTTGCAATGTCACGGGATAATGCCAGGACAAAGCAGACATCGCTTCTTGAAGCTCAGACTCTGACAACATACACTACACTCCTTACAAATAATATTTATTACCCTAAGTATAACATGCCTATTTCCCTCTCACAAGACTTGTTATTGTAAGTATTGATTAGGAGACTCTCCCCATGCATTTGATACATATATGTTAGCACCATGTTCCAAAAGCAGGTCAATCATCTCAGGACATCTGTTCTTTTGAGTGCATGCTACCAACAGTGCAGTGTCTCCGTAGCTGCTCTTGTTTTCTATATCTACTCCGTTTAATAAAAAATACCGAACTACATTCAACAGATTGCTATGTACTGCAGCCATTAAGGGACTCCACCCATCACGATCGACTTTATGTATGTCAGCACCTGCAGTCAGCAAGATTTGTGTAATATCTTGTGTTCCTTGAAAACACGACACTACTAGTGGAGGATCGATATGAGAGTGAATTGCTTCTGGAGAAGCTCCAGCGTCCAACAACAGTTGGACCCCCTCAAAATATTTATGATAGACTGCACTCTGTAGCGGAGATACATCACCAAATACATTTGCTACCACTGCCTTACACACTTCTTCTTTATTGAACTGCAGGAGAAGAGCCAATCTGAGACTGTCTTTGTTTGTTATGGCTAATGATAACATGTCAGTTATATTCATGTTCCCGTATCCCTTTCCTCAAGTCTCTCTTTTCAGTCTATGCTTGCCTAGCCAGTCGTGTCAACGGGGGTCAAACTCAAGAACAAATTGACACAAACGGGTGTTCCATGTTACCATAGAAGTAGGAAATTTCTAGGCAAATATGGTCAGTTGGAGGATGATGGCATACATATACTAATATAATATGGATAGTGCCGCTACACCATAACCAGAAGGTAGCCGCCCAAGAACTATAGAGATGGCAGAGACTACCAGAAAGTAAAAAAGCACTATATCCTCTATTTTTAGGCATGAAGAATCTGAGTGTTATTGGTGGGTGACACCCAAGGGTTTTCATTTCTAGCACATGTATTAACAATAGGTGACATAGTTTGCCTTCCATCCATTTTAGAAAAGAGCAATCCGTGAGGAAGTAAGATTTACCAATCTATACCAAAAACCAGAGACACACATCTATGAAGAGAGCGGATGGTGTGTCGTTAGGAGGAACAATTATGACATTCTTTCAAGTTTGTAAGCCTCGAGTTGACCATGTTTTGTCAGAGTATGTTGACCAACATCTTCGTACTCTGGGGTATAAAAATGATTATACTAGACTAGGTGATCAAGTGATGAAGAGCATGGCAAAGTCCTTTACAGATGGGACGTATACGGTGAAAGTCCATGTGTATCGTGATCACATCTTTTTTCATAAAGAGTACTACTGTGGTGGAGAGGTTGCAAGGGCGAGGTACCCGATCCCTGCTGACTGTGTCACAAATGTAGGGAAATTTCAGCAGGTTCTGAGCACCTCCTTCAAGCAGAGTCGACCGATGTTCGAGTAGTGTAACGAGGGGGATGCGAGCCATGCAAGTTACCATGACTCTCTTCTGATCAACCTTGATAGGCACCCTTCCATGATGGAAGAGACAATAAGTCATACCTTTTGATAGGCACTTGCAGTATTACATTGTTTTTCAGCTATTTTTCTTGCGGAGTAATCATCTAGACGTCCTTTCAGATAGAGTTCGTGCAGTGTGAGACCGGACTCAGTTCTAAAGTGTCCATTAAACCCAAATACTGACTGGGCGTCGTAGCCATGATTTGTTAGTGTCCCTCGGACTCGGCCTTCAAAGATGACCACTTCTTCGGAATTGTTCAAAGCAATAGTAACTATCCATTCGCAGGACTTGTCAATGTACCTGCCTAGATCATTTAGTAGCCATTTGACATTAGTACCTATAGCTACACCATCCACCTCTAAAGATGTATCCTCCACTATACGAAAAGGGCCTGCATCCTTTGCCTTATATGCAGCCACCAAGTAGGGATCCGTATGCTCTATCTCAGCTAGATCGTCACCTTTTACGCATTTGAGGTCACCAAGACCGTACGAGTGATATTCGGCTAGTTTGTTTTGATTAGAAGTTACAAGTGAGTATTTGGATAAATCATACATAGTACCACTTCCCAATATGAGATTTGAAGATATAAAACCATGGGCTGTCTGTACAGTGCAAGAAAAGTATTGGTTGATACATTTAATTGTGTTGACATCATATTCATCTCCATGTTTCCATTGAGAGGAATGGAGGCGAAATAACTTGGAAAAGTTCACATTCTTTTGGAAATCTGGCTCGCCCTTTTCGCAATGGCATATGTCCAGTTTCACTGTGGAAGGTGTAAGATTCACTTGTGCAGAGCAGTTTATGATGTATAAAAAAGCAGAATTGTTTGGGGATAAAACGGCAATGGGAAAAATCTTGGAAGCCACTACCCCATATGAACATAAAGGTTTGGGACGTAAAGTGAAAAATTTTGTTGAGAGCACATGGAACCAAAAATGCAAAGATTTTGTGTACGAAGGAAATTACCATAAGTTCACACAAAATAAGCACCTGTTGAGTCAGCTTCTAAGCACCAAGGGCACTACATTGGTAGAGGCCAGTCCGAAGGACACCATTTGGGGTATCGGTTTAGAGGCACATGATCCACGTGCTCATGATCGGACGGAGTGGTTGGGAACTAATTGGTTGGGTGAGGTTCTCACCCAACTTCGTGATGACCTGTTAGAAGATACATACAAATGAGACCCACTATGTGGGTCTCATTTTGTTGTTAGAAGGAAGGAATGGCATCGCGTTATACACCTTTCTTGACATGTATCTTGAAACATGATATAATTGGATGGACTAGAAGGTCCGGACATAAATGTATATACTTCCAGATAGGAATGTGAGGGACTGAGATTGAAAAAGAGTATGAGCATATCAACGAAAAACTTAATATTCACGATGTGCAATATTATCTTGTTGGGTTTAATTTTGACAGTTTCGAGTTATATAATACAGGGACAAGTATTGCTGGACCAGTTGCATAGAGACTCGTATAATGTAGTGAGATTTTGGGCAAACCAGTTGAATAAGCAGGACATTATGAGTGCAAGCAAAAACCATGACCCGAATTCTGATATCCAGCGATCTCTTACCGCACAAATGGATTCGATTTCTAGGTATAACCCTAACATTGCTCAAGCATATGTGTTCGGTGTAGAATTAGAAAATGGAAATATGACTTCGATTCTGATTCAACCATCCCGGATTATGAAACATATGGATAGCCTGGGATTAAAGTTAGGGGATATGCTGGAACAACCGGATCGTATAGTGAAAGGGATAGAAAGTATGCTGAGCACCGGTGGCGATGTAGTGACTCCAGCATACTCTGATACTGTAGGTACTTGGGTGACTGTGCTTAGTCCAATACGTGATGAGAATGGACAGATCTTTGCATATTTCGGTCTAGATATCGATGCAACCATGATTCATGTAGGTCAAGTTAAGCTCTTCGCTCTAGCGACGATCATCATGACTATTCTATTTGTAGCTAGTATTTTCTTACAGATATATATGAATAGACGCACCTTCTCTCCGTTCAAGACATTAGTAAATGCCATTGATGAGGTTAGTGTAGGAAACTACAACTCAACTCTCAGAGAGGGAACGGATGAACTTGGAAAAGTGAACTCGCGGTTTAACGTGATGACCAGTCGTATAAGTAGTCTTATGGAAACTGTAAAGAAAACGGCGTCTCAGCTAGCACTTCACTCTGAGAACCTAGTAAAGCTTGCGGAAGGAAGCAAGGAGACCTCGGCTAAGATAAACATGCATGTAAATATTATGTCTGAGATCGTTACTTCACAAGGAACCGCGACAGTCGAAATAGCAGATTGTCTAGAAGAAGTGGTAGAAAATGTGCAAGATATAGTGAGTGCATTGGATCGACTTCATCAAATATCGGAAAAGGCCAATAAGATGTCTAGCTCAAATTACAACCAATTGTCTGATGCATTAGATAGATGGTCAGTGTATAAAAAGTCACCTGAACTATCTTTGTCAGTGATGCGAAACGTTTCTGCAAAACTAGTGCAAGCATCGGTAATCGTAGAAGAACTACAAGAAGTATCAAGTCCTAATCCCGATTTAGAAAAGTTGCAGGACATCCTCAATTCCCTGCAAGACGAGTCAAACCTCGAATCCGAGAGAATGGCCGAACGACTAGAAGCATGGGATACTAAAATCGCAGACTCCAGAAATATAGTAGAGATCAGTAGCACCGTATCCTCCCTAATGACAGAAGTGGTGAATTCCATATTAGAGATAAGAGCTTCCTCGTACCTGCGGGCCGTAGAGCTACAGGAGATTCACTCTCTCGTCCATCAATACTCGGAGGCAGCCAGTAAAAATGGGGAAAATGCACGTGGCATAGCTGGCGACGCTTCTACACAACAAAAAATATTCCAGAAAGTAGTATATTCAGCCGAAGACTTGAAGGGTATGGCAAAGGATCTAGATGATATATTGCATGATCTGAATGTACAAAATAAATAATGAAAGAAGCCACCTGATACAACTAGGTGGCTTCTTTCATTTCTGCATGGGCGTGTGACATGCCGTATATTCTTGCTTTTTCCAAGGCTACTAAAAACACCCTACTTGCATTAGATCTAGTGCAGCCTACGATTCGTGCTACTTCTGCACCGGAATACCCTGCTAGCATATACCGTACTATTTGCGCTTCTTTTGGTTTCAGAGTCTTTAGAAAATCTTCCATTATCATATCCCGTTCCATATCTTGTTCGGATGGTAAGGGTATGTTTTTAAATCCGTGTTCATCATCATCTTCCACATCCAATGACAACGGCGATTCTTCTCTCCCGTAGTCTAATGCATTCTTAACCTTTGTCTCCGCTACTCCTAATTTACGAGCGATAAACTTAGGTGACATTTCTAACATATCTTGTCGTCTTAAGTTTAGATACAATTCTTTCGCTCCTACAGAGAATTTGCATCCTGTATTTGTAGTGTTTAAGAGCCGTAACATATAACCGACTATGTTTGCTGTTGCATATGTAGAAAACTTGGTGCTTCCATCATATCTTTCGTAAGCCTTCCATAACCCCATAATGCCTGCTTGGACTGCATCTTCTTCATCTATCAAAGGTTTTTTTCTCTGGAAACTTGAATACCGTTTGTTGTATTCAGTGTACACTAGACCCATGTTGACTCTTATACACTCATCCAAAGACATGCCAACTTTTTCATTCATGAGATCTTCAACTCCTAAGTAATAATCGTTGTTGAATTATAATACTATTAAACCATCCAAACGGCCTAAACATCAAGTATTTTTGTTGGAAAGAGCCTAATCTCACACTGACATACCTTTATTTATTTGACACGATATATATCCACGTGGTATCATTTAATGTAGATATAAATAGGACTGAGGAGTGAAATACAATGTCAAAGTTGTTACTGGTAGACGGCAACAGTCTGACGTATAGAGCCTTTTTCGCGATGCCAACTCTGACTACACGCGGAGGCGTATTTACAAATGCCGTCCTTGGCTTTGCCAACATTATGCTTAAGTTAATAGCGGAGGAACAACCAACGCACATCTTGGTGGCTTTGGACGCAGGAAGAAAGACCTTTAGAAACGAATTGTTTCCTGAATATAAAGGGCACCGTCCAGATGCACCCTCTGAATTGAAGTCACAGTTTGCATTAGTTGAAGAATTGGTCAACTCGCTTGGAATTAAACAGGTAAAGATCGAAGGATACGAAGCTGACGATGTCATCGGCACTGTATCAAGAATTACTGAATTACACCCCGACATGAACACTCTTGTAGTTACAGGAGATAAAGATTTATTGCAAGTCGTTTCTTCTTCCACAACGGTGATGCTGATGAAGAAGGGAATATCAGAAAACATCAAATACACACCCGAATTGTTTCGCTCAACGTATGGTCTCGAACCGTTACAAATGATCGACTTAAAGGGTCTAATGGGTGACACTTCGGACAACATTCCTGGTATCAAGGGTGTGGGCGAGAAGACGGCATTGAAGTTTTTGCATGCATTCTCCACTGTAGAAAATTTGTTTGACAACACAGATAAGCTCAAAGGAAAGATAAAAGAAAAAGTTGAGGCCGCAAAAGAAGACGCGCTCTTGAGCAAACAATTGGCCACAATATGTCGTGATGTTCCTGTAGAGCTAGATCTCCATACCTTCGCATTCACAGATATTGCGCTCGACACTGCATCTGAATTTTTCGAAAAGATGGAGTTTCGATCTTTACTTGATAGAATTAAGACAAAATATGCCGGACAAGTGACAACAGAAAAGACTGAGAGCATTGACTTCACATTGGTCGATGCATCCAAGATGCATGATCTAGTAAATTCGCTTAGTTATGTAAAAAGCATACATGTGGAGTCTCTCGGCGAAAATCCACACACAGCTGAATTGTTAGGTGTTGCCTTTCACACGGCCACCAAAAATTTCTTCCTTCCAGCAGAGGTCCTTCTGTTGCAGGGTGATCCAGCACTAGACGTGAAAAAATGGCTGGCAGATGAAAAACAACCTAAGCTAACTCATGACTTAAATCGTGCAAAGATTGTCTTGTATAAAAACAAAATGCACCTTCGTGGTGCGAGATTCGATACAATGCTTGCGGCTTACCTGATCGATGTTACAAAAGATACCTCTTTTGTGGCAGATGTAGCAATGGTTCATATCCCTGGTGAGACAACAAACCCCGGATCAGAAGAATCTGTATATGGAAAAGGTGCAAAAACCAAAGTGCCTAGTCCCGATGTGTATGGTGAGCATGCTGTGCGGAAGTCCGTTTCAGTCGCGATCCTGACTCCACTGTTGCAAAAACAACTAGAACATTTAGACTTGCGAGACTTATATTACAAGTTGGAGTTTCCCCTTATAGATGTGCTAGTCAAGTGCGAAACTACGGGCATAAAGTTAGATACCGAGGGTTTGAGTGCCTATGGTGTCGAGATGAAAGGTTTACTGAGTGGACTAGAGAAAGATATTTACTCCTTGGCAGGAGAAAAATTTGGTATAGGATCTTTTAAGCAGCTAGGTGACATCTTGTTCAACAAACTTGGACTACCCGTTGTGAAAAAGACTAAGACAGGGTTCTCTACAGATAATGAGGTGCTAGAAACACTAACACCCTTGCACCCGATTGTAGGTAAGATAGCACAGCATAGGCAAATAACTACATTGCATACTAACTTCGTAGAGGGGTTACTAAAAGATGTGCATAAAGATGGTAAGATACACACTCTATATAACCCTGCACTGACAACGACAGGACGACTCTCTAGCCAGTTTCCAAACATGCAAAATATACCAGTACGAACAGAAGAAGGGCGTCGTTTGCGTCGATTTTTTGTACCAAGTCTCCCGACGTCTAACATTATGGCAGCGGATTACTCTCAGATTGAGTTGAGGGTATTAGCACACATTTCTCAGGATAAGAACATGGTATCCGCCTTTATTGACAAACAAGATATCCACACCAGAACAGCGATGAATGTCTATGGAGTGACAGAAGATGCTGTTACATCGGATATGAGACGAGCAGCGAAAGCTGTAAACTTTGGTATCGTGTTTGGTATATCCGATTACGGCTTGGCTTCCAATTTATCTATTTCTCGTAAAGAAGCAGAAGACTTTATTCAACGCTATTTTGATGTGTTTCCAGGTGTCAAGGAATATATGGCGCGCATCGTGGAAGAAGCACGTGAGTGCGGGTATGCTACAACTCTGTTAAAACGCCGGAGAGATTTGCCAGATATTAAGTCGTCGAATTTCAATGTACGCAGTGCTGCGGAACGTATGGCAATGAACACACCTATCCAAGGCACAGCTGCGGATATAATAAAAATGGCCATGTTGAATATGCAAATTGCTCTGACAGACAAAAATATGAAGAGCAAAATGCTCTTACAAGTACACGATGAATTAGTATTTGATGTGGTTGAAGAAGAGCTAGATACGATGCAATATTTAGTGCGAGATACCATGGAGTCTGCGATGACCCTCTCTGTACCTCTCACAGTTGACCTAAGCTACGGAAAATCGTGGTATGATGCAAAATAATGTAGGGGGTCGTCAGACCCCTGTTCTACGCATTTCTTTGACAGAAGGACAACTTTCATGTTATAATAGTGGAACGACGGGTCTAATTGTTAAGGGGTGAACATTCGTGAATGTGGCAGATTTTTTGGACAAATCTGGGAAGAAACAAGTTATGTGGGATGGAAGAGGCATGGAAGGTCTCGAACGGTTGTCTCGCTTCTTGTCAGCTAACCCAGTTGCTACTGTTACACGAACATTCCGTGAGCTGCCAGAGGAACAGGATGTCGTAAAAGTAGGTTTTTCATTTACAGATGTCGATTTATCTGTAGTGAATAACGGTGTCTGTTGGAATGCACCAGTTATCTTGAGTGTTGGTCATTCTTGTAGTAAAGTACACCTATATGGCATGAATATCTTTGTGAGTGCATCGGATTTGCTAAAAAAGGACTTCCGAGAGATGTGGATCGATCCTTACATGAAGTTGGTATCAACTGTGGATAGACTAGAGTCACATATGTACCCAGCACATGTCTTGGATTGGCAAGACAAAAACATGTTAGATGCCTACCTGCAACAGGTATTGCTACATCGAACGATATCAACTTGCATTCGTCCTAAGGTGTCATACTCAGAAGTCAATCAGAAATATCTGCATTATCTAATGGCTCGGTTACTGGATGACAGCAAAAAGCAAAGCCTGGATGCAAATGTATTTGAATTCATAAAGCGGTTGGCTGAATTGACGGGTCAGTTTTACGTTGAACATGACCATGTCCTTTATGTGCTAAATAAGGATATAACTATCCTAGTTAGTATGGTAGGAAACGTCGTGAGATGCGATCGTGTCTACGAAGATCATGATGTATATAAACGGTATATACTTGGGCGAGAGTTGATAGGTATTTAGATTCTTGCATAGGGTGGCATTTAATAATGTGCCACCCTCCATTATATACCGTTTATACTTGATGTGTGTTTACTTTAGTGGGATCTATATGTACCATGTACGTGTTACCTGCACTTAGATTATCTTGAGGTATAGGAGGTATAGTGGGGTAGAGGATATTAGCCAAGTTTTGTTCTAGGCAATCCTGAGAGGATGGAGACGTATCGATCGATTCAACTGTAAATAAACAAACTAGACTATTCAGTATATGCTCATCCTGAGCACAAAGTATTATTCTTTTAGACGTGAATTTATCTGGTTCTACATCGAGCACATACTTGCATAATAGGGTAGAAGAGACTCGAGTATACCGAGATAACAATGAGCTGGCACTATCAATCCGATCCAGAAGATTGTCCCGATTGGGAATGAAAGATATGCTTATCCACATAATAATAGACACGCTCCCCTCTTTTATTTAATTAAATAATGTGAAATATCGAGAGGTCAATGATATGTATTATAGACATAATTTGTCCACAGTGTATGTTGAGATGTATGTTATATACATGATTTAATGTTAATATATCTGCAAGAATGAGGTGCTAATGTGAATATAGAAAACTTATTGCATAGTATAGATACAGGGAATGTGTTAAAAGTTGGTTACTATTTGAGCAAAGTGAAGCCTCGTGAACTCCGTTCCAATGTTGCTTCAGACATGTTACTTTATGCGGTGAACGCCGGAGAGTCAAATTCTGATATTCTAAGGGTTCTTCTGGATTCGGGTGCTGATTTGAAGCATGTGGATGACGACGGAAACTCTGCCTTCCATTACGCCATCTATAGAGGCAATATTGAGTATGCTAGTGTATTACTAGGGTCTGCTGATATAAATATGACAAATGGCCAAGGTAAGTCTCCCTTGATCTTAGCTGTGGAAGACAAAGATTTAGATCTTGCAGATCTGCTTCTGCAAAATGGAGCAGATGTAGACCTAAAAGATAGATCTGGTCGCACTGCTTTAATGTATGCTGTTACACATGCATCTTCTTTTATGGTACGTCTTCTCTTGGATGCTGGAGCGGATACATCCATCAAAAACAAACAAGGTGTCACAGTGACAGACTTAGCTAAACGTAGAGGAAATGAAAGGATTATTTCTCTTCTTAGGGGATAGAACTGGCATGTCCAAATCCATTATTAGGATCGCAACTGCAACATCTGCTGTAAAAACCTAGTATCATTGTTTCTCCACCCCGATTTTTCAGCGTTTGCAAATTGTTGTCATTATCTCGCAGATTGTTCTTACCTCACGGCATATCCCAGACAACAAACAATAAATACTTAGTGCCAGATATAATGACGAAAGGCATTGTTATGCGATATACATATGTGGGCCACAGTTGAGGTGGCCTACAACAACCCAAAATGCTTAAAGAGGTGAAAAAAGACGAATGCGATGAAAATTGTGTAACCTACAGTGGTAAAAAGTGAAATCAAAAGCTCCACTAATTTGTTCCCCTGACTCACGATATCTTTATCTTCGTGTCTACTTTCCTTCCGTGCTGGTAGCATGTCACACCCCCATGCCAGTAGTGAATATTTTTGTACCTTACTATAGTATACCGTGATCTATGTTGTTGTGTCAATTTACCTGTAAATCCCTCTAATCTATTTGACGAGTTATTTTTCTGTATGCTTTAATAGTTATACATAACAAACAGAAAAAGAAAGAGGGATAAATTTGACGACAATTAAGACAGGAACATGGGCTAATGTGAACGGAACTCGCTTGTTTGTTACAGTCATCACAGACAAAGTTATAAAAGGCGTTACAGTGGACGAATCTGGGGCTACACAAACGTTGAGTGTGGCAATCAGTGATGTTACAGAACTAACACGTAGTCGTAAGCCTGCATATCTGCACAAAAAATTGGACATTAAGCATCATATTAAGTTTGGACAAGTTGACTTTGACGAGGAAACACAGTGTATCACAGCAGTTCGAATGCTTGTGGACAACAAAATAAAACAAGTTATTTAAAAAGGAGGGCGTCTCGTGCGCCCCCCTTTTTTATAGCTCCCCTTGATAACAATTCTAAAGTTGTCCCTCTCTGCATATAATAAAGTACAAATATTGAGAGGGGCAATACACTATGGTAAAAGAAGTGGCTCGGATTATAACATCTTCATATATTTACGATATTACGTTTCGTATAAAGAGAATGGTCACAGACATTGTGCAGCTGTTAAAAATACCAGAAGTAGCTGAGGCATGTTCATCTCAATTCTCTTACTATAGAAGCATGCTGATTGGAGCCACAACATGGTGTGAAACAGCTCGTGAACTTGTTTTGTCAGGCAATAAATTGCAACGACTAGGAACTGCATGCTCTTCTTGGGAGAAATCAATTAGAAAATGGAACAGTGACAAAGACACGATACTACATATGGTGAAATACTTGGTGCCTGAAACTGAGGATACTTGGGAATATGCTTAAGTTAGAGCAAACTTTAGTATTGACATTTTGCATTTTTGTGCGTTATAATGGTTTTAAGATAAAATGTAAGGAGTGTTCATTATGGAATCCAACCAGGTAAATTTTTCTCAATCCGCTAAAGTCTTGGGATTCCTAAGATGTGTGGGTGTGAATTCTTTTTTGCGTGACAATGTCACGCAAACAGTAGCACAAATGTTGAACGATGGAGACAATTGTTTCGATCAAATTGGTGCAGTCCACTCATTTGTGAACGACATGGAGGCTTTTTTTAAAGCTTTCCAGTTTCAAGCCAATGTTCTTTCTAGTTCTCCCAGTGTGGACGAGGTATTGAATATATACCGGTTGGGGGACCTTCACAACATGCCCTATCAGCACATCAATGCCATGTTGTTTGAAGAATTTTCGTATAATCAGGATATGCTAGACTTTATCCTTCGTGTGTCTAATAATACATACAAAGGGAACAACTATTTGTTACAATAACTACACTTGGAGGAATGTAATGTGGGTACTAAGTATGTTGCTCAGTTTGTATTGTCTCAACAACCTTCAGATTTTTGGGAGAAATTGAAATCTTTTATGCCAGATGGAAGAGAAGAAGTTGAGATCACTAACTCTTCACACATATGTGAATATCTAACGATTGGACTGAATCAGATGGGGGTAGGAGATGTATTCGTTCCTCTAATCGATCCTCTCTCGGATACACTCTTCATTGGTGTAGATGTTTTTGAGGCTTTTGAGAATAACATGGGCATGGATGCTATTGATTTTACCTTAAATATGATAGCCAAGACTTTCTCAGCAAGGTCGTCAAATCACGGGCGTATTGACATTTAAATAAAAAAGGAGGTGCCTTTCCGCACCTCCTTTTTTTTATATCGATGCATACCCCAATTATTGGCATTATTGACAATAATTGGGGTATGTGCTATAATTATGTTACTCGGGTCACCCTGCATGCTGGGGGCTTGTGAATAACGTATTGAGGAGGTGCAAGGATAGTGATGTCTAATAGTGTTAGCAGGGTATTACAATTAGTGAGGAGGGGTTCAGATGGAATTAAACACTTTGCTTGGTGTATTCGGAACGTATGGCCCCCTAGGGGTGATACTGGGTGTATTTATCTACTGGCATAACAAAAATCTGATACAAACACAAAACGAATACAAACAACCTGTACAGGCAATATTGCAAGAGATAGAATCTTTATCTGTTCGTTTTGATGAGATGGAAGAAAAGTTTTCTGAAGTAGGAGAAAAAGTCGTGAAGGGATACGAAGGTACTGGTGATACTCTCAAATTGCAATCAGAAACTCTATCTAAGTTGATTTCTACTGTAGACGCAAATACAGACACTCTTAGGATATACCAAGACGACATGGACAAGCTTCTATTCCTTTCTGATGAGAAGTCAAGGATGTGACAAGATGACACTTACTAGGAAACAGTTCATAAGTAAGATTGCAGCAGATGCTGTAGCAGACAGCATAAGAACTAAGGTGGCGGCATCGGTAACAATTGCGCAAGGATGTCTTGAGTCAGCTGACGGGAACAGCATGCTGTCTGCTAAGTATAATAATCTATTTGGCATAAAAGGCAAAGGACCAGCAGGTAGCGTTAGTTTGCCCACGAAGGAACAAACCAAAGATGGAAAAGAATACACTGTAATGGCACCTTTCCGAGTGTATAATAATTGGGCTGAGTCTATATATGATCACTCTCTTCTGTTGATTAATGGTGTGTCTTGGAATAAGGATCTCTATAGGAAAGCTGTTGGCGTTATGGGTAAAGAGGCTGCATTGCAATTGCAACTGGCGGGATATGCAACTGACAAAAAATACGCTGAAAAATTGATAAATATCATGGACACGTATAATCTACACATCTATGATATGCATGGGGAGGCTTTTGATATGACAGAAGATATGGTTAAAAATTTGGAGGAATTGTTGAAAATTGCAAAAAGTGTAAATATGACAGACTGGTTGAGGGAGACTTCATCGGAGCGGATGCAACTTGGTAAAAACTTTGTGGTAGATAATGGCATCTCTGATGGCAACAGAGCCGGCGCCCCCTTGACCCGAGAGGAAGCGTGGATGATGTTCAAGAGGTACCATGAGAAGTCTCGTGGATCCTGAGACAAAAAAAGGAGAGGGTTATTTCACCCTCTCCTTTTTGTATATCTATTACAGTTGAACGACATTCGCAGCTTGTGGTCCTTTTTGACCTTCCACTACTTCGAACTCAACTGTTGCACCTTCAGTCAGGGTTTTGAATCCATCAGACTGGATCGCACTGAAATGTACGAATACATCGCCACTTCCATCGGATTTTTCAATAAAACCGAAACCTTTGTCCTTGTTAAACCATTTAACTGTCCCTTGCATTTTGTTGCCTCCTGAGTTGGACTAATGTCCTTGATGTTACATCGTGAAATGTACACCTTATTTTATCCCAGGACACTAACTTGTGTCAATAAATACTCATCCACATAGCACGAGAATTTCGATGGGACTATACCATTGGTTGCACCATTACAGTAAAAGGTCCTTTTTGTGTCACATAATGGATGCCAGGAGTAATCCCCTTTTCAACTACGGGCAAGAGGACAATGTATTTTTCCTCTCCGGAATGTTCTTCTTGCAATCTTATGTGGGAGGCTTCCACCAGAGACTCCACACCGTCGCCTTTCTCTTCTCTGAGAACATCTACAATGCCAGAGTATGAGAAATAATCATTGGCCCAAAAGATAGAGACTCGATGATCGTAACCATAGCACCGTTGAAGTGCACGTTCGTATTTCCGGATTTGTCCTTGTAGTATAGCTTTTCTTCCAAGGAAATAAATAATAATGGAGAGCACCCAGGCGACAAGCATGATCCACATAGTGTGTATGTAGGTGCTAGGAAATATCTCACTCGCGCTCCATATTAGAAATGCAGAAACACCTACAAATGTGTATGCGGCAATGTTACTCATCAATTTGGCTGTTCTAATGACATTTTTTACATCGATGCTCTTATTTTTATACAAGATTAACACTCCTTACATGTCTTCAAATAGTTATTTTGGATAGATATGAAATGTATGGGCCTATCCCATACACATGATAGGAACCGAGTTTCATTGGTTCGTGGTACGGAGGGAGAAACATTTCCCTCGTCCCCCCATCTCTGGCACTCGTGCAAGTCAAGACAATAACTTTTATATCGTATTTTACAACATAACGTTTCTCGACAGCAGATACTTCAAATTCTTCATCCACTTCTAGAGCGTTTCCGGACATTTTAAAAGCCAACATATCAGCATCAAAACTCCGTCTGTCTCTATTCTTTTTCTTCTGATACTTTCTTAAATACCGTGGATACATATGTGGAGCAACAAATAGGATAAGTATTGCGATAATGAAAGTAATTAAAAATATCCGACTTGGCCCCGTACTGTAGATCAAGTAATCCAAAAGAGAGGCCATGGCCAGTATCAATATGTAAGAGGGAAACAAAATCTTAAGACTTGATGTCTCCAGCCACCTCTCTACTGACGCCACATATGCTTCTCCGGTGTAGTACATCTCGAAGTATTTTATAGTCTGGTTTCGTGATAACATACATACACTCCTTACACATTTGTTTGATATAAGTATAACACACAGGGGACTTTATGACAATAATTAGCAGTTTATACGGTTGACAGAAGATACTCGAACCTGATATCATTGATCATAATACATGTAGAGAAGGTGATTTCATGGAGTATAGCCAAGATGTGAAGATTTCTGATATTTTGGTACCAAATCTAAGTGCTGCTTTGATCGCTACACCTCCTCATTCAATTGAGGAAGCCATGGGTATTTCTTGGATCTTTGATTCTCTTTCCGTCTCAAAATCCGGGGCAATATCAGCAAAGGCAAATTTGTTGTTCAAGGGAGAAGAGTGGAAAACATACTCAGTCGGTCTTTCCAAACTTCGTGTACAAATGACACTCAAAGAAGTCATTGAGCATATCGACAAATTGATGCGTAAGAAGTTGCATGACAATCCTCCGTACAAGAATCTAAAGGGCAAAATAACCACAGGAAGGGACTTAATAAGTTACGTAGATATGCTTACACTCCTCCAAGATGCGAGAGTAAATTATGCTACATTGGCTCGTATACTCAATGGTCTAGAAGACCTCGTCCTTACACCAGGAGAAAAAGAATCTCTATTTAACCATTATAAGTTTATAAAAGTGTATGAAGACATAGAGGGATTTGTTTGGAATGCTGATGGCTATGGAGACCCAGTTGTGTTATTGAAAACTGCCGATGGGAATTTTAGATTGACTCGCAAGAATCATGAGTTAGCTAAACGTAGTGCCCTAGCGGCAAAATTGTCAAAATGAGAGGTTACTAGTTAGTATGGTGATGACACTCATATGTCTCCTTTTGTTCACAGTCTGCTTAACTACATATACGTGTCTATTGCCGACACTCAGGCTGCGAAAGCACGTCAAGTCATTAAGTTCAAATCCTAATACAAGACAAGTGCTAGTATATATAAGATTTCTTAAGAAGTGTAGAGCACCGGACAGTGCGTGGGCAAATAACCTTTATAGACATAGCTATCATATAGTACGATCGAACCCAGATATACCAAGCAAGGTGTTGAGAGAACTACACACTATTCTGGCTATATCAGGTGTGAAGGACTTAGATAAGATGTGAGAGTTTGGACTAAATCCTTGACAAACCCCTAGTTACATGGTATGATACAAGTAATACAGCAAGGAGTCCAGCTTACATATGCTATATATCTAGAAGGGGGTATACTGTGTACACTACAGCTTTTATGCTTACCATTGTTATGTTCGTAGGATTCGGTGTGTTCGGGCTGGTGAAAATGATGCGTGATCAAGGTGGTTACTTAAAGTTCTTCATCATATCGGGAGTTTGTCTTGTTGTTCTTGGGACTTCCAGTTATCTGGAGTTAAGTTCGCAAAAAAAGGTATCAGATCCGGTGACTATTGTGGAGTTTGATGCCCCCTTAGAGCGGGATTCTGGCAAATAAAAAAAGTGGGTAGAGACAGTTGTCTCTACCCACTTTTTTGTTTATCTGAGATGCTTTCTGATGTATTCTCTAGAGAGAATATCTGGTATCCGAGTTATCGCTGGTATACGACTTGGTTGTGACATAATTACTCCGTCCGGCCTAGACAACTGCAAAACAAGTTCTACAGCTTGATCCAAGGGCACTAGGTTTCCAGTTGACACAAATATGGGTTTGACACCTTTCTGGGTACGTAAGGCTACGCCCCTTTTTTCACCCTCCATAAGGATGTTAGACATAGAGCCTTTATCCATGTGAGGCATCGCATACGCAACCGTAGGCGTCTTAGCAACACCGATAGTGGGTGTCCCAATAAAGAAAGATGCGTGCGAAGCTAAGCCTAATCCTCGCGGGTGTAAAATCCCGTTACCATCAAAAAACACAATATCTGGTCGGATAGTAGCTTTTTCCCACACACCTAAGAAAAGTGGAAGCTCACGAAAAGACAAGTATCCTGGCATATACGGGATGTCCACATCTGCAACATGATATGTAGTCTCCAATATGCTTAGATCATGCAGGTCCATAGTCACCATACAACAGACAGCGCACTGTGAGTGAGGCATGTAAGATATGTCCACTCCTGATATCACCTGTGGATTCTTGACATTAACATCCTGTTGTACAGACTTGGATAGACTCAACTGTATGTCCTTCATTTCGCTCTCGGTGCAAGAAAAGTCGTGCAGTGAAACATAATCCATACATTCATCACCCTGCTTACATCTAGTATCGACCCCCATTATACCCTAGTAAAGCCCTGTGCGTCAAGAGGCTTCAAGACCCACTACTATATGCATATAGGGACGGCGAGTATTGACATGAGGCTGTATGTATGATATACTGTGATTGTCAATATTGTCATAGGGAGGGACACAAGTGAAATCGGAGCAAAAAGATATTCATGAATTTATGTACTCAGATAAGAAGTTATATATACCCGTATATCAGAGAAAGTATGATTGGGGGAAAAGTCAGTGCACTCGGCTCGTATCAGACATTAGAAAAGCTAATAGGTTTAATGCAGGAAAAAAGCATTTTATGGGTTCTGTTGTGTATAGTAGAGACAACACAACATTTTCAGATATCTTGAGCATCATAGATGGCCAACAACGAATAACCACTATATCACTTGTAGTGTTGGCGCTGGCTTCTCTACTAGAAAAGGATTATAATGACAGTAGCACAGCCCACACTCTCAGAAATTCATTGATTCATACTCAGCTAAACTATGGTGCACACCCACAAAAAGATGACATCAAACTTCAGCTAACTAAACATGATAGAGATGTATATCTATCCCTTGTATTGGGTCAACCTCTTATTGGTTTAGAAGAACACAACTTAATTGTGAACTACACGCATATACGTGAATTGTTGAGAAAAGAAATGCTAACTAAAGAGGATATAACTCGTGCTTTGAAAAATCTCAATATTATAGTGATAGAACTGCAACGACCAGAAGATGATCCTCAAGTTATTTTTGAAAGTATAAATTCGACAGGCCTAGATTTGACCGAGTCGGATCTAATCCGAAACTTTGTACTAATGGGTTTACCACCTAAAGAACAAAGTCACATATATGATCGGTACTGGAATGTTATAGAGGAAGAATTGAACTATGATAGGGATATAATATCAGAATTCATACGCGTTTTCTTGACTATGAAAACAAAAAAAGTTGTAAATAAAAAGCATACTTTTGATGAATTCAAAATATATACTTCTCTTCATGATGCAAATGAGGATTTCCTGAGTGATATGGTTGCTTATGCTAAAGTATATGGTTACTTAATAGAGTTAAAATCAACGAAAGACACACGACTAGACAGGGCGATTTCCAATATTGCCAGACTAAAAGTATCTGTGGGCTACCCCTATCTACTGCACATACTGACTGAATATATTCAAAACCACATACCACTCAGTCATACTTTAGAATGTTTCCAATTGGTGGAAAGTTATATTTTCCGACGAATCATATGTGGAGAAAATATCCTCAATTCACAGCGAGGTATATTAAAGCTACTAAAAGAACTAAATAAGGAAGATATTCTAGGCTCCACATGTAGGTCTCTAGGAGACATTAACTCTCTTTATGCATTCCCTACGAATGAGGTGTTTAAGGAATCGTTGAGAAAGTGCGATATATATAATATGAAAATTTGTAGGTATGCTCTACAAAGAATAGAGATCCATAATAGGAAAGAAGCAATAGATCTATTCTCCAAAGAGTATACTATAGATCATATAATGCCCCAATCCCTCACAGAAGAGTGGCGACAAATGTTAAGGCGTGGGGGTGCTAAGGATATAGAGTCTATAAAAAATAAATATGTGCATACAATAGGAAATTTAACTATAACCAAGTCGAATGCTGAGATGGGAAATAGACCCTTTAGTGAAAAGCTCAGGATAGGGTATAGAAATAGTCCAGCTTGGCTGAATGAGTCTCTCGTAAACAAAAGTGTATGGCATGTGACGCAAATAAACGAGCGTGCGCAAGAAATAGTAGAACACTGCATCTCAGTATGGCCCTTTCCTGCCATAGAGCACTCCATGAAGACAAATGTCATCGGCATAGACCAAGATTGGAAAGGGATTAGTCCAATAAAGATGGACTTCTGTGGGAAGACCTTTAATGTGAAAACCACAAAGGATATTTTCCATTGTGTGCTTTTGGTTCTATCACAGGAATATGGGATAGAAGAGGTATTCGACAGGATAGAATCTCGGATAGAACGAAAAGTACTCACACAAGATGTCGGATCTCAAAGCTCAAGACTAGGAAATAGTAACTATTATATCCTAACCCCAACACCCGTGGTACGGCGAAGGGATACTCTTTCAATGATATTAGACCTCTTCGCTGAGTGGGAAGATACACATATGTTAAAAATAACTATAAAAGAATAGCCCAGCTGAGGTGGTAAGAAATTATTGCTACGACTATCACACTAGGTTATAATGAAAGGTATATGGTGAGTGGTATCAAGATCAATTCGATTGCATTGAAGCGACCAGACTTGTTAACGGAATGGGATTTTAAACGGAATGAACTTATAGATCCATACGAGTCTGTATGTACCCTACGTATAAACGTGTGGTGGATATGCAAAACTAACAAAGATCATACTTGGAGTGCCCAAATAAGAAGTAGGGCGTATTACAATCAAGGTTGCCCGTATTGCAGTGGAAACAAGGTACACAGCTCTACATGTTTAGAAGTAACCCATCCTCTATTGGTGACGCAATGGCATATGGAGTTAAATGGATTACTCACACCTAAGGACGTGTCAAAGGGTTATACAAAAAGAGTGTGGTGGATATGTGAAGAAGGACACGAGTGGCCTGCCAGCCCCAATACTAGGACGGCGAACAATACTAGATGCCCATTTTGCCGTGATTTCTGTATCCCCTTGTGCGATAAAAATAGTCTAGCCACAATAAACCCTCCTTTTCTGAAAGAATGGCACCCAACGAAAAATGTGAGTATTAGACCTAGAGATGTGACTGCTAGCTCTCCAAAAAAGGTATGGTGGCTGTGCTCAAGTAATCCTTTACATGAATGGCAAGCCACAGTCAACAAGAGGAGTAGTGGCAGAGGATGCCCGTATTGTAGTGGCAATAGGGTTCACCCCACTACATGTTTAGCTGTCACCCATCCAGAGGTAGCCGCGGAATGGCACCCAATTAGAAATGGCGATAAAACACCCCAGGATGTGACAAAAGGACATAAGACAGATATGTGGTGGCTGGGTGGATGTGGTCATGAGTGGCAAATGACTCCGAATAGAAGAACAGCATCTAACGGAAATTGCGTCTACTGTACTCCCAAACCATCAACATCCTTTCCAGAACAAACAGTATACTTTTATATGCAACAGGTGTATCCCGATAGCATAAACAGGCATATACTAAGTAACGAGAATGTTCGTGCAGAAGTGGATGTCTATATACCGTCATTAAAGTTAGCAATAGAATATGATGGGTTTAGATACCATAGTAGCCGAGAACGACAAGTCAGAGATATGCAAAAAAACCTATTTTTAGCTTCCATCGGCATAACACTGATCCGTATCAGAGAAAAAGGTCTCCCGAACCTAGATTCAGATGGTTGCATGTGTATCATGCGAGACAAGAAAAGTGTATTCAGTTTAAACATTACAATTAAAAAATTGTTACAAATTTTGCCACACAGCCCTAGTGTCCCAGAAGATTTCATAGATGTGCAACGGGACAAATCACAAATATATATGTATTTAACTAAGGAGGTCATATAGGATGGCTGAAAAATACGCGGATATAAGAAAACGAAGTGTTTATATTGGCCATAGTTCCTTTCCTGGTGACAATAGAGCCCTTGGCATGTCCATAAACCAAATGATGAAGCATGTCTTTGTTGCGGGCCGTACGGGTAAGGGAAAAACTTCCATACAAGCGCTCATAATGAAAAGTGTCATGCAACTACATGCTAAAGATAAGTATCCTGATACAGCTCCTGGGTTTGCCTTCGTTGATCCTCATGGTGATGCGGTTAAGGTCATCTCATCTTTAGTGCCAGAGCATCTACGTCACAAGGTTCATATTCTTCATATGCGCCCCACATATTTCCCACGTGGATTCAACTTTCTCGATCTGGAGGATTTGAGTGAAGCACCGAATGTAGCTGCAGACTTTGTACAACTCATTCGTGAGTTGTTTCCAGGTGAAACAGGTAACCGTTCAGATGCATATCTTCGGTACGCTTTGCTTTCTTTACTTGAGGCATCGCCGCAAACTATTCTAGGAATTGAAGCAATTTTTACTAATGAGAAATTCCGAGATCAAGTAGTGGCTCAGATTAAAGACCCTATGCTCAAAAACTTCTGGTCTGAGCAAGGTATGTTTGGGAAAAACAAAAAACAGATACACACTATTATAGGACCTATTCTCCAAAAACTGGGCCCATTTGTCACTTATCCCACTATTCGACGGATTGTTGGTCAGAGACGGTCGTCCATAAACATAAGGCAAATCATGGATAATGGGGATATCCTGTTGATTGACTTATCGGGTATCCCAGAGGATGTCAAGAAACTATTAGGAGCAATGATGGTTACACAGTTTCACTTCGCAGCTCTTTCCCGTCGAGACATAATCAAAGAGAATGATCGTAGACCGTTTCTTCTTATGCTTGATGAGGTCTCTGTATTCGCTACTCCGATTATAAGTAAAATACTATCTGAAGACAGGAAATTCGGATTGGGTCTGATTTTGGCCACTCAGTACTTAGCCAATATCCCACAAGCTGTATTGGATGGTATCACGGGTAACATAGGGTCTTACTATCTTTTGGGGCTTGGTTTGGAAGATGCCCAGAGATTGGAGAAGTTTTTTGCACCAAAGGTGACATTTAAGATGTTGGCCGAGACACCGGCTCTTAATGCGGTGATAAAAACTCCAGCGCCAAATGGTACCGAAGTTATATTTACGGTCAAGTTCAATTACACACCCCCAGGTCCTGATGAAGTCATGCACGGTATGATGGAACACTCGGATAAAGTGGATGGTAGACCAGCCGATGAAGTGGATAAAGAGATAGCGGAAATGCTAGGCCTGAACAATGGAAGGAATGATCCTCTGGTGGCACAGGAAATGGACGCCTTGGATGAAGACTTCTTCAGTAACAAGAAAGCCATTGTCTCTCCTTTTTCAGTGGATGATGAGGATGAAGATATCTGAATAAGAAGCCCTGTCTTGACAGAAAAAGCCCATCTATGATATCATACTATTATAAACAACGAAGGTGATGGGGGTACTAATATGAATAATTCTGATCAGACTACAATTCCTACCTTGAAGATCATAGAATCTAGGGATGCAGAAGAGTTTGCAAAACAGGTTAATCACTTCACATCCTCCCATCTTGTAGACAAGGTGGAAGCCAACAACACATCCTTTACTCTCAACATTACAAAGTATGTGGCCATGATCTGGCATTTTGGTCCTAAATCCGTAGCAACATAAAAAAAAAGAGACGCCTCTATAATGGGCGTCTCTTTTTCTTTCCTGTCACTAGTTATACACGTGCTGCCAAAGCTTTCTCCAGCATATCCCTGACTACATCTTTATTCCTTGTCCGCTTTGCCACTAGATCCATAGGTGTGCGGTTAGACGAATCTGTAGCATGGAGATCTGCACCAGCGTCCAGTAGCATGGCCACAATCTTCTCACTAGCTCCTACAACAGCAATCAACAGAGGTGTATCTCCATGCTGTGTCTTTACTTCCAAATTCGCTCCAGCGTTGATCAGGATTTCCACCAATTTAGCATCGTTGTTGTTGATAGCCTCAGTCATCAGTGGCCGTTTCCCCAGGGATGCATTGGGATCCGCTCCTGCCTTCATAAGTAGGCCAACCAAATCAACACTGGTGGGCTCAAAGAAATCAATGAATGACAAAGCTGTTTGACCTTCTTTATTAACAATACTTGCGTCTGCACCTAGATCAATGATCTCACGTACTAAGTGTATATCGCGTTTCCGTACAGCTTCCATTAAAATAGTGTTGGAGTCTACTGGATGCGAGTTTATGTCACCACCTACACTTACTAAATACTTCACCAGATCAAATCTGTCATTGACAGCGGCCACAAAGGTAGCATTCACGCCTTCTTCTGTCGTTGCTGAGGTATCCGCACCATTCTCAACTAAGTGTTGTAGGCACTCCATATTCCCAGTGCGAGCAGCAAACATCAATGGAGTCAATCCATTCGGTCCTTTAGTATTTACATCTGAACCGGCTCTTAGGAAGATATCAATCATTTGGGGACTTTGTGCACATGCATCGAAGAAGGGATGACCCACCTTTCCAGCCAAGAATTTGCCGAAGTGTGGTGATACCGTGGCAGGATCAGCACCTTGGCTTAATAGATATTCCACCACAGTGGCATGATTCCCTGTCACTGCTCGTAAAAGTGGAGATCCCCAGACAGCATGTGAATTATTGATGTCAGCCCCATTTTCCAGTAGGAGCTTCACCAATTCCAGATGACCCAAGCTACTCGCCTCTGTAAGAGAATAATGACCCGATTCACTCATGTGAATATCTCCATCTGCATCCTCTACACCGGAAGTTAAAGCTTCCTCCACTACATCAAATTCACCTTTTGTAATAGCCTCAAACATCTCATGTTTTTGCATGATAACACTCCTTCACATTATTTACATATTTACTCTAAAATTATACCATGGTTCTCGATAACAAGTCAATACTTGACCATATACTTGTGGTTAGCTAATCTGACATGCTAGGATATGCGAAAAGAAATCAATAAAGAGGTGTATATGCATGAGCATGAGAGGATATGTTCTAGAAGGAAATTATTTAAAATTAGCTCTAGGTTTACATAAAGACAGTAAAGTATCTCCACAAGAAACTGCACTAGCACTCTTAACTGCTATAGACTGTAATGAACTAGAGACGGCTGATATTATTTTGGACTCAGCACACTCGATTGATATAGACTTCACAGACTTTCGGTGTCACACATCTCTTATGCGGGCCTGCTATATCGGTAACGTGACACTGATAGAGAAGATTATAGCCCGTGGCGCCGATGTATCATATTTAGGTGGAAAGGGTCCACGATACCATACGCCCCTGTCCATCGCTACTTCCCAACAACACCTAGCCGCATGTGCTCTACTAGAAAAACATGGGGCAAAGAGCTACACTCGACCTATCATTTGAAGGTTGCACCTTATGGGATCCATTTAATCTTGCACCAACACAACAAATTACGTTGTACCTGACATCTCAACACACAGAGATGGTGCAACAGTAATGTCTCTAGAGAGAACAATGGGTCCCATGGCATATCTACATCTTTCACATCTCCCGTTATGTATACGGTTCCAGCGTCAGTACACCCCCCATCTCACCACGGCAGAGACTTGGGAGAGCATATTGAAAGATAATATGCATGTATACTATCTCGCTATATAAAGACTTGGGTACATACATGGGGCAGTCTTGTTCAAAGTGAACCCATACTTGCGCATATGCGCAAATGTCTAATTTGCTAGTCATATATGCCACTTGCGTATGTGCACAGGTAAGTATATTGACGTGTATGCACGGGGCATTATACCATTAGAATAGAGATGAAGAAACACTAACTCTGTTTTTGAAGCAAAGATTGGATGTATTATCAATACCCAAGGTACATGTGTACTTATCATCCAAAATGGAGTGCGAGCCCGACTCCAAGTGCCTAGAGGCGAAGGGGTTCTTACCGCCTAGGTCGTATAAAGACCGGAGAAATACATCTAATGGTGTGTCAATCCTCAGGCTAGCTTATCCAACATATCTATTGACCATGTACGAGACACCATGGTATACTGGGATGGAAAGAATTGGTAACTAAATTACTCATTCGGACCAGTTGAACTCCATATACCTTGTAACTCTATAAATGTCCCTGTCAGGGGGACCGCCCATGAGATAGCGGTCGTATTCTTTACATCGAGAAGACTTCATCGGAAGACATAAAAAAAGAAGAGGTGCAAGTATGAATTTCTGGAGTAAACACCCGCTGGATGGGGAAATGCCGCTAGAGGCGAAAGAAATGTTAGAGGAACTTATTTTTAATGAAGATGAACTAGATGATTACTTATTCGTAGATGAGGAAATATATAGAGAACGACTATTGGAACGAATGAATGACGCTATTCAGTTTTCATACCCGTTCAATCAAAGCTTTGTACTCCCATTTTTGATCGCACGATTAGAGATGCGTATCGAAGACGTGGAGCTGGCAAATAAGGTAAAATCCATGATTGGGGATGGTGGCGCTGCTATGCGAGGCCACTCGTGCCTACAAGCGGTAGGAAAACAGTACAAGCAACACTATAATAACTTTGCCTCTCCATTAGATTATGCCAACCAGCTCAGAGATATGTGGGATGCCTTGATGCTTGGTGAAGCAGAGTTTAGCCAATTGGGTAGCAATGTGGATATCTTTGATGTCCCGGTAACATTCCACGAACTTATGAAAAGTTATTAAAATCAACACAATGAGGGCCTTGCGGTTAATGCCGCAAGGCCCTCATTGTGTTTAGTATACCATCCAGGCATTTGGCAAAAAACGACCTCTTGGGTCTGATACGGGTGAATCAGTAAGTATATCACCTTGGTGTATCATAAAAGCAGAAGTGCCTCCATCCATGGCCATGGCATTAACTACTCCCTGCTCCAGCATAAGGTCAGCCATATCTTTCATAGATGCACCAATGGATGTGGAACTTCGTCCATCAACCTGTATGAACACTATAGCTCCATCATCTCTTTGCCCTACAGCTGACCTAGGCTGGAATCCCCAAGCTGCTGTTTCTTCCGGAAATAGACTCTCGCCATTAACTACAAGCTGTGGCTTAAAAGATACAGCGTCTCGCACACCAAGGTCCAATAACTCCTGTGACTTATATGCGCCTGTGATGAGCTTACCATTATACGTTATTCCTAGAGCTGTAATGCCTCCAGTTGGGCTATAATCTTGAATGAGTTTCCCATCTATAATTATCAGGCCCATTGGTGATGTAGCCCAGCTTTTTCCCCCAGGATCACTGAACCCACTCGCATTCAGGCCTCCAATAGCTTTTGTTCTCTCCGAGAACTCATCTATCCACTCACCTCTAGGTTTGCCATTTCTTCCTTTTTTTACAACTGTCGGCACCAAGTGAACTCTATTTGGATCATTGACAACCATTACATGCCCCTTGAAGTAATGAGTGGCACTTATATTTTTCTCTATCTTTTCCACGCTTACATTAAGTTCCTGTGGAGGAGCCGGTATTTCTTCTTTAACCTCTAAAGGCTCCTGTTCTACAGGCCTCACGGGTGCCTTCACAGGTATGGGTGCTATAGGCAACGGAGATGAATTAGACACCTTTGGATTGTCTATCTCACTCATAAGCGCATTCAACTTATCACTTCCAATCAAAGTATACTTGGCCCAATGCCTATGTTGTGTCGTTAACAAGGTTCCTGCTAGCCATACGCGCAGGTTGTAAGAAGCAAAAAATCCTATGACAGCCACAACACATACTGTGGCTATTATTGAGCCTATCCGTATTCTTTTCCTCACCAAATATTCTTGAGCTTTCTTCTTAGGTAGATCCCCCATCACACTACTCCCCCATCAATTATATGAAAACTATAAGAAGTATAACATGCTGTCAGTGACTGAGTCAAAATATTTAGGAGATCAACAAGTATGTTATAATCTTGCTTACATATATCCAAATGTGCTATAATTTTAGTGTCAAACATGTAAAAAATATAAAAGGAGTGTTTATGTATGTTGGAAAAGATGAAGTCTTTGTATGCTGAGGTTGAGATCGCGAATAAGGAGTACTATTTGTCCTACAAGCCCCGTTTATCGGATAGGGAATACGACGAAAAGAAACGGGAACTAGCTCAACTCGCACAGGAACACCCAGAAATTGCGGCCTCTTTGAATGTGCAGGAGTTGCTAGACTACGTAGGAGCACCTATTGATACCAACCTGTACAATGTCATGATCCATGTACCACCTATGCAGTCCCTAGACAACTCATACAACGATGAGACATTGGAAAAATGGGGCAAGAAAGCGCAAAATGCCGGTTCTCGTTCTTTTGTAACTACACCAAAGTATGATGGTTTGGCTTGGGAAAACATCCACAGGGGTGGAGTACTAGAAGATGCAGGAACCAGGGGCAACGGGACTGAAGGCGAGTCCCTACTCGCGACCGCTCTGCACGCTGACTCCATACCTACGAAGATACCAGACACACGAATGATTCAGACTAGGGGAGAAATGCAACTGTCGTGGGAAAACTTGGAGATTGCTAAAGAAATAGATGGGAAGGAATATAAGAACCCACGCAATGCGGCGGCTGGCATTGCCAGACGTCAAAAAGTAGGTCCGTCAACCAAGCTTTTAGACTTTGTCGTGTACGATGTGCTTGTTGATGGGAATAGACTGGACTCCTTCACAGCCTCCATGGAGTTGGTCAGATCTCTAGGATTTACGCCTGCAGAATATATTGTGGCGGGGTCCATAGAAGAGCTGGTTGCCTCTGTAGCAGAAGTTGAGAAGTCACGTGCAGGTCACAAATATATGATCGATGGCGCTGTATCTCGTGTTGAAGAGACTAGTGTATACGATGCACTTGGATTTGTCAAACATCATCCTCATGGGGCCATTGCCTCCAAGTTTGAGGCTGAGCAAAAAGAAACACGTATGAATGCTGTTGAGTGGACACGCGGTAAGAAAGGAAAGATCTCCCCGAATGCTCGTCTTGAGACGTTGCACTTGGCCGGAACGGACGTGTCGAATGCCCTATTACACAACCAAGAACATATCGACACTCTAGACATCCGGATTGGAGATATGGTATATGTAGAAAAGTCTGCCGAAATTATTCCTCAGGTGGTAGGGGTAAACAAAGACTTGCGCGATGGATCAGAAGTGAAAGTCATTGCTCCCACACACTGTCCTGTATGTCAGATCCCAGTAGTTGCTGTAGGGAAAAATATATATTGCAAAAATGAGGATTGTGGCGATACTGGAAAGAATAAGTTGTTGACATACGTAGCTAGTATTGGGTTCAAAGGTATCGGTCCGAAGACAGCAGCTAATGTTGCAGACCTAGGACACTTTCAGAGCATTCCGGATTTCTACAAACTAACCGTAGAACAACTGATATCAGCCGGAGTAGCGCCAAAAAATGCACCAAAGTTAGTAGACTCGATAAAAGATACGATCGGGAAAACTAAGCCACAAAACGTGCTGGCTGGATTCTCTATCGAAATGTGTGGGGAAGGTACTGCTGAGGACTTGGTAGTAGACGCTGAACTGAAAATATCCGAAATGATCAACAAGGATGTTGAGTGGTTTTCTTCCATCCAGAATATCGGCACTAAGACAGCAGAACCCTTGTCCAAATGGTTTAGCAATCCAACAAACATCTCTATTGTGAATGAATTATACGAGATGGGTGTTCTTGTGGATACAGAAACTAAATCTACTCTAGCAGGAGAAACACAAGGTACGCAAAATGGAGCTTTGACAGGGTTAGTCATTTGTGTTACTGGTACACTAACTAAGGGAACTCGCAACCAGTACAAAGAATTAATTGAAGAGAACGGCGGAAAGTTCAGCAAGGATGTTGTGAAAGGCGTAAATATCCTCCTAGCAGGTGACAAGGTGGGAGAGAAGAAGATGAAGGCCGCAATAGACGGCAATCTTCCAATCTGGACAGAGGATGACTTCCATAATAAAATCGGCATTTGATGTACTGGGGTCCTCGCAAACAAGCGAGGACCCCTTTATATTCTCTTCCTTCTGTATGTATATGTTGACTGATGTATTGTAAACATGTTTTACTTTTACATATCAGATGAACAATCAGAGGAGAGCACTTATGCAAATACAATTGACTGACCATGCTAGATCCATAAATCTCCTCCAAAAGTCGCACAAGATATCTCTTAAACTAGATGGCAACAATATATCTTTCACTTTGGAGATGAAAGACCCTACAGATGTTGAAATGGTAGAGAAATGGTACATGCCAACAAAGAGGAAATTGTTTTATACATTGTGTCGCACGCACTTGAGTGAGTTAGAGTACAGAATAAACAAGGCGTCAGTTAGTCCAAGTGCAGGAAATCCGCAGAGACCAAAAGACCAGATGATAAGTGATACTTTTCACGAGATGATTGACCGCCCTGCATCTTCGTGGCACATAGAAATAAAAATGATTGATGTAGTAAAAGAGGGGCTTTCTATTTTGGTTATCCAAGGTCAAATCATGGTTGTTTACACACATGAAGATGTTGTAGAAACATTTCCTTTGATGTTCAATGTTTTGGATAGCATGATTTTGCAATCTCAAATGGAATGCCTAAAAACACAGTTAATAAATTCCAGTTATTATGGTATAAAAAAGCAAAAGCCAAAGAGGTAGGTTCTCTTTGGCTTTTGCTTTTTTATGTCTGTAGAATACGTAGTGTGTGTTCAGTGTTCTGCAATTCATGTAGTAACTCTTCTTTGGATAGACCATACAATACGCCCTCGATTGCATATTCTTCAATGTGTGAGGTTCCAGGTGTATTATCGTTGAATATGATGATGTCTCTTGATATGAGTACACCCATATCATTATCCTTCCACATAACTGTGCCTACACAGATAGTATCCCTGTCCATAACATGCATACTGTGACCCTCCCTAGTTACAGTATTGGTGAAACCGCAAAGTGTACCTATATTTCTATGGCGTCTAAGTCTCGTGGATAAGAACTACGCTTTTCTACTGTGCGAGAAATCTTATCATGAATAGAGATGTCGTCATTTTTGGCTATTGCGAGTGTTGGCTTTTCATTAGGTTGTTCTAGTTGATGTTCAAAAAATTTTTTTAGATTGTTTGCTTCATGGATAATTTGCATATAATCTTTTTTTAGTATACCATATGCATTTAGTCCATGAAGTATCTCTTGATTACTTAAGGACCTAATGCCAAAAGCAAACAGGTCCTTCTCCAACTTATCTAGTAAGATGTCACAACGTTCGGCTAACACACACGTCTTCTCAATCTTGTCAAGGTAAGCTGCAGTGACATCCTGTTCATTAGGAGAATAGATAGCTACGCTTTGTCTTGTGTATGCGGATATGTTCACCATATCGGCCAAAACAAGTGAGCTTTCCTTTTGCAAAGTTCTAATCTCTTCTTTGTTGTTCAGAAGCTCACCTCTAACACTTTTTTTATTAAATATACTTATGATATCTCTGATACGCACAGACTCTGCACCTCCTCAAACACAATGTTCACTTAGTGCATTAGGGTTCTTTCGTCCATCTCTACCGATTTTTCATGCCAGGATGCCTCCACATTTTCAAGTGTTTTGAATATGTCCATTTCTGCACTGGCACCAGCAGCAGCTTGTATTTTAGCGACACGAGTTTCTTCAAACGCAAGAGCAACCTTTTTATTACTATAAATCTTTGTCTCTACCATCTGTTTTAGATTCCGTATCCCACCAAAGTATTTCTTTACCAAAGAACTATCTGGTGGTCTATAGGATCTTCCATTGGTTTTGCAGAAATCGTCCCAATCTTTCAGATTCATTATGTGACCCGCCTTAAGACACGCATTGGTGTAACGACGCATTATCATCTCTTTATCATGCATACGTTCAAGAGAGGCCGCATTTCCACGTTTATCACAATCAAGATCGGCTATATCCGCTATTGCTTCCCATGAATTTTTAGGTGCACCATACTCTGTATTTTCTCTATCGACTTTTACATATTGTGCCATGTGTGATGCCGAAGGTATGCCCTTTCCTACTTCCCTCTTTGTCACCATCAGATCCCATTCTTTTCTCAACATCAATCTACCTGGCTGGCGACCATGCTTGTTGTTGTAATAATTCACTGTGTGTTTGATTTCATCCTTAAAGGTAGGCAGATGTTCTTTTGGCACCTCTAGATCACGACACGCATTTTCCCAAGTACCAAATGTTTCTAGATAATGTCTGGTGTCTGGGAAATAGGAATTGTAATCTTTGGTTGCTTGTGATATGGTTGGTACAAAACCCTGTGCCATGTAAAATTCTGAGATACACTGCCTAAGGGCCTCTTGGATGTGTGGCATTTCTTTGAAATCGGTCGGAGATTCAAAAGACTTAAGAGTATTCATGATATCGGATACCTCAGCCGACATAGACACTGGAGGGCCTTGCATCTCCAGTCTTAATCCTTCTTGTTTCAGCGTCTCACAAATATCTTCCCAAGAACCATACTGCTCCAACAACACATCCACATTGTGTTGACCAAACATATTGGCATATTCTTCCTGTGTAAAAAAGTGTGTCCGCCCCGTATGATTTAGTTTAAGCACAATAGAATCCCATTCAGATAATCTCATCATTCTTCCCCCTTAGATATGGATTCATATTTAACTTCATTTAACCATGCAAGTAGGGTATAGTCAATACTTTAAGTACAAACTTGTTGACTCTAGATGCCAAGTTGTGGTAAAATAAGTCAGAAAGTATCTTGCAAATAAGGTGGTATCTGTATATGTCTAATGACATGCAAGCCAAACTGGGTGTTATGGATACGAATGCTATGGCAATCGTGATAATCCTGCACTCATATAATCAAGTAGAGGAAGGGAAAGAATTCGTTTTTAGTTATGTGGGACACTTCAATGCCCAGAGCCGTATAGTTCTTCACCGCAACGAAACAGAGGAGATAACACTACGGTTTGAAGGCAAATATGATGTAGAAAAAGAATATGAGGTCGTTGTATTGCCCGACCATCTAGACACGCTCGAGTTATACAGTTATCTAGAGCTTCTATCGACAGGCGATACTCTCAATGCTGTAGACATTGACTTTTCGCAAATAGATGAAGACGTATCCTACACTTTATTGCTTGACTCTTCAAAATAACTTGTTTCCAGTGTATCTTGCCCGAGCATTTGTACAACATGTATAATGGGCTTAGATTACAACTGGAGGGATTAAGATGATTGTAAGAATATGTGGGGAAGTATTCGATACCTCTGCGGCGCCTACCGAAGCCTACTTGGATATTAGCTCTAGTATTGTAGGGGGTAGCACTGTGGATGTATCTGGGCTACCTGCTGAGGCTTTTGATTGGAGAGAATTCATAAACACATCTGTCGATACCTTTGTTGAGTTTGTCAAGGAGTCTGTGATATGAAACAAATGAGGAGACCACTCCTCAATATCTGTGGTCTCCTCATAATCCCTCATTATTCATTATACGTACAAGATCATCCAAATGACGGCTTTGAGCGATAGAAAGAGGTGTGTGCCCATCTCTGTTCACTCTATTTGGGTTAGCGCCATATTGAACTAACAAAGTCACCAGATCGATCCTATCCTTTTCTACAGCTACCTCCAATGCGCTCGTTTTTCCACCTTTAACCAGATTTGCATTTGCTCCTTTCACTAACAATTCTTTCATTATATTTGTATTTCCTGTGAAAGTTGCTAAGAATATTGCTGAGTTTCCATCCGCATCAGTAGAGTTTGGATCGATACCTGCACCTAACCACAGCTGTACTTCCTCTAGGTTATTCTTTCCAATGGACCTTGTCAGTTTATTCCCTACAAACATTTCTCCCATAATAAGAACCCTCCGTGCATTCGTGTTTATACATTATTCTAACATACAGATACCACATTGATCAATAACAGGTGATTTCCCACGCCATATAAACTGTTACCATTGTTCTGACTCGCATCTCTCTCGCCACGCGCCTCAACATATAAACCACACGCCATAACCACAACAAACAAATGGGGAACACGTATGACAAGATGACGGAGGGGAACGAAAGAATAAGATTGACGTCGCTGAATGATAAGTGATAAGATACATACATAGCGAAGCCACAGGCAATATGTATGTTGTTCCTTCATATTGGTGCAATGCTTGATCTAGATATACACTGTATGATTTAATGTCCATAAATACAGAAGTAGGGGGAGAGCATATGGAGCAATTCTCACATGAGAAAGATGATATGCAGAGAATGATCGATGAGATTGTCGCTTCAGAGGGATGGGCAATGATTTATCACAGACGCGACAGCATCCTTTACTGTGACTACCAAACATGTGGACTGCCTGAGGTCTACTCCCATCCAAATTTACAGATTGTGCTTCCCTTAAGTATGGAGCAAGCAAGACAAATGCTGATGGCTCTGATCCACTATATCCAGATGGGAGTTTTATTTGAACCCGGGAATGAATATGTGGACATCTTGGAAGGACATTCTCTGAGGGTCAGTCAGCACAGAAATGAGGGTGAGAATGTATTGCGTGTTATAGTATCTGACGAGACACGAAAATTCCCTGAGCATCCGGAGTGCGATCCTGTCTATGCATACCAAGAGAACAAATTCTCGTACGTTTGTGGTTGTGTGTATCGGGGTAGTCAAATCATAGATAGATTTTAGGTATACAGGGGGTAAGCAATTGTTGCATAACGAGAAAGTGTTGCTAAATGGACGACCTATGGAAGATTCAACATCTATAACCATAGATGGAAAAGTGTACACCATGCATGATATAAAAGTATGTGTGCACGCATATAACAAAAAGAAAGAGGCAAGACAAAGAAGGTATTTAAAATATAAGAAGTGAGGAGAGCCTTTTCTCACTTCTTTATTTCAGGATAGGGGAACACACGTATGTCGAATTTTGTATTGGACAAGTTAGATGACCTCGATACCTCAAGAGTGTCGGATGAAGATGTAGTTATCATTAACGGAGATATACCCACTGTAGGGATAGTCAAAATCGTACAACCACTCTTAGTTTATCAAGTGATGCTGTCATCTGTAGAGACAGTAGAAGGTGAAAAGACACATGTGGTACAGGAAGAATCTTTCTTGATTCTGCCAACAGGGGACCGTATCAAATTACCAAATTTTGGTAAGAAAAAATGTATGGAACTAGTGGATGGTCAAGACAAACGTGCTACTCATGTGGCTAAATATTGCGACATCAAGGAAGAAAAAGATTTATACATATCTGAGGAGCAAGGCTTATTTCAGTACTTAGTTATACCCTACCCCTCAGGCAATGAGCGGATAATACTAGCTGTAGAAAGTCACATAAACAGGCGTACAAAAATGTGGGCTCTGATATATCGAGTGTATCTGGCACATAAATGCGGATCCACATGGGAAGTACGACGATTAGTAAGGAATAGTGCACCTTTGTTCGAGTGTATATTAGATACACTTGGAAATTATTTAGGAAAGGACAACCCTTTGTCCACCCTGATTGAAACACATAAAAAACTATCTCACTACCCACCTAGTACATGCGACATGACAAATGTGTTGGGATCTGTGCGAGTATATCACCCTCATATAAAGGATTTGTTTGATCCTATTGCTGTTATTGACGGAGTCAGATATTGTGCGACTTCTCTTGCTACTTCTCACAAAACAAGAATGATGAGAGTGATCTACACTGACTTTACCACAGAAATACCATTTGATCCAGACAGCCTTGATTGGCAACAATGTCATGAGTATTTACTAACCAACGGGATGTCGGGTGTCCATCCCATAAGTGGTAGCATTGTGCACATGGGGCATCCTGTGGAAGATGGGTTGGATACTGTCAGAGTTTCAAATGGACTTGGACATAAAGGTCTTTGGTTTGTTTTTCGTGAAGGGTTCTTCGTCCCCACATTGTTCCTACAAGATAGAAGGGAAATAGAGGAGTACATGAGGAAAGAGTTGAAACTTGTTGAGACATTGAAGAATATATAGGGAGTGACTAATATTGAATATTGTATATGCAAAAGAGAAATTGCCAAATAGCACCGTAGGTAGTATTTTCCTAGCGGGGCCTACACCCCGCAACAATTCTGTGGAATCTTGGAGGCCTGAAGCCTTGAGACAGTTAGAGGTTCTTGGCTACAGGGGTGATGTATTTGTGCCAGAGCCTCGGGACGGCATTTACAGTGCTGATTATGTGGCTCAAGTGGAGTGGGAACTAGCAGCTTTGGAACGTGCGGATGTGATTGTCTTTTGGGTGCCTCGAGAGATGACACATATGCCAGCTTTAACTACCAATGTTGAATTTGGACTTTGGATTGATAGTGGCAAGGCTATTCTTGGGTTTCCCGCCACTGCGGAGAAGATGCGATATTTGGAACATCATGTAAAATCTAGGAACGACAAAGTGTACACGACTTTGGATGACACTTTGAAAGCCGCCCTGAATACTGTAGGAAAAGGTTCGAGACGGATAGGTGGTGAGTGTGATGTACCTCTCCATATTTGGAGGACTGACACTTTCCAATTATGGTATACAGATCTAAAGTTAGCAGGTAATAGACTAGATGGTGCTAGGGTAGTGTGGACTTTTCCAACTAGTAGCTCTAAGCCCCCATTCTTCTGGGCGTTGAAAGTGAATGTCTGGATTAACTCTGAGAGTCGGAGTAAAGATATTGAAGTAGTGATATCTCGTCCGCATATCTGCGCAGCTGTGATGTACAAATCTAAGGAGAACATTCTCGATACCGAAGTGGTATTGGTACGTGAATTCAGATCAGCTGTTTCAAATGCAGAAGGATACGTGTGGGAGTTGCCTGGGGGTTCGGATCCACTAGACTCGTCTGCTTCCACAAAAGTCGTAGCAAAAGAGATACACGAAGAGACTGGACTAGTGATATCGGAAGAGCGTCTACAAATGACTGGTTCCCGTCAACAAATGAGCACGCTCACATCTACTAAGGCAACACTATACAAAGTAGAACTGACAGATATGGAGATAAAGTACGCTCGTAGCTTATCAGGCCAAATCTTTGGGGACGCTGAATCAACAGAACAAACATATGTAGAGGTAGTTACACTACGTGAAGTCCTACAAGGTAATCTCGTGGATTGGACAAATACTGGCATGCTGATGCAGGTCATATTGGGATAGAAAAAGAGGACGCCTGTTGGCGTCCTCTTTTTACCATTCTGCATTAGCTTTGCCATATCCCCTTATTGCAAGATGCTCAACCTCTACATAATCAGCCTTGTCTGCCATTAGCACTATATTTGCGCTAACAGTCATTTTGTTGTATCCAGCTATAATGTTATGCTGATTCCCCGGATTTGTAGGATTGGTGGGGTTTGTAGGATTGGTGGGATTTGTAGGATCGGTTGGGTTTGTAGGATCAGTTGGGTTTGTTGGATTCGTCGGGTCTGTTGGACTTGGAACTTGTGCCTTGCCAACGGTTACTGTACCTGCATATGTTACTGTCGAAACAGGTGTGGACATATCATCTGCAGACACCACTATATTGGTGTACGTACCATCAGCTACCTCATCGCTAGTCCATCGCAACGTCCAAGTATCACCATCAAATACTCTCTCCTCCTTTGCTACACCACCTAAGGTAGAAGAAACAAGTACAGAATCGCCATATACATTTGACACAGTCCCTTTAAGCTCAAAAGACTCTCCCGACCCGACACTTTTGTCCCCTGTAGTAATAAGTGTTATGGTTGGTGATGGTACTGTGCCGGTCTTAACATACCAGTAACCATCAGAGTGTCTACCATTATCAGGGTACTGGTTCGGATTACTACTAGTTTCATTCATGATGTATACACCTCTTGAATAGGTGGTAGTAGCATACGATTCATAAAATGTGAAGTTGTACCAAGGTAATCCATTATTTTGTTGAGGTGTCCATTTGTAGGCAGCAGTCATATATTTCTTGTAGGGATCGCTGAGAGCATACTTATAAGGTGGCGATGACCCATATGCATCCGCTTCAGACATAGCAAGCCAGATAGTGCTTGAAAACTGGCCTACATTTAAGCTTTTGTCTAATGTGATGGTACTACCACTATATGTGGTCACACCAGTGTTCATATTGAAATCGTAGTCACTACGCCCAGTGTAGGGACCGTAAGAAGATCCGGAAATGCCAAGCTCATGAACCTCACGCAAAGCGTACTGAGTCTTGGATACAGAAGAATATATATCCCACTTATAGGTTGTGGCAGCTTCCACTTTGGTTGCTGGAATCAAAGTTACGGCTACCATGACTGTGGTTAGGAGCAACCCCAACACTTTTTTGAGTCTAATCAAAACATTTCATTCCCTTCTAGTAATATTATGTGCCACAAAATAAGCGTACCACAGATGTAGTAAAATCACAATACTTACATATACACGACGGAAGGGGATGTCTTGAAAGACATCCCCTTCCTTTAGCCTATGTATTTATCAACTAACAGCCACTGAGTTACACCCCTTATATCTATTTTAGCAACGAGTGTAGTTATGGAGCTTACATTCAGACTACGGTCAACCTTAATGTTCCCCGCCATACTGGCACTCAGTGTGAGCACTGACTTTCAGTGGGGCTCAACCGTATGGCATTCGCCATTGCAAATACTAATGACAGGCTTAATACTTTTTGAGAGAAACCCAGAGAAATAATCCTCTCACAGGTACATTTGCCAAGTATAACAGGTCCCGGTAGCCCATGTTAAATGGCGGCTTGTATGTGGGATGAAGCATAAAAGGGAGGCACCATAGAGGTACCTCCCTTTTCCTCAAAGCTTTAGTCGTTCCATAAGCAAATGACAATCTAGAAATTCTGGTGTTACATCTAGAATAATTACGTCTCTGCTCTGATCCCACAAGATCTCCACACCTATCACATCTTCTGTAATAGTCTCATACAAATCTCGCATAACAGCGTCTTTAGACGTACTTTTCAACTTATTAAAGATATTCTGTAATATTTGTTCCAAGGACTTGGATATGTGGTCATCGTGTGCAGACATTAAAATGACCAGTTCATAGAAATGCAGTTGTTTCTTTCCTATATATGCGTATTCTTCAACAGGAAGAGGAAGAGTATATACCCTAGATGAGTACCCATTCAGATCTCTAAATACCTTAAGAACATTTTGGTGTCTGTCAAGTGTATTGGCGTCTAATTGCACACTATAACCTTTCACTTCTCCAATGTAGGCTTGAAGGACAACATGCTCCATATTATGACCTCCTAGATGTCTATTAGTGGAAGCTTACCCTCACACCAAGTCTATCATACCATCAGGGAATCAGTCAACCAGATCCTTACCTGCCAAAATCCTCATTCATATATACATACGGGTCTGGGTTATCTTCCAGAACAGCCATATCCTCAGCATGTATTTGCAAGACCTTTTCTGTTCCCACTTCTACAATTCCCAAAGTGCCTGTTAAATCCACCCATGTGTCGTTATACGGTACATACACATCAGAGGAATCTACAACAACTGCGTGTGGAAATGCATCGGCTATACAGCATAATACGGAGAATCTCAACAGGGCAAATTTTGCACTGTCTAGAGCAGGATCTTGGTAGACGAACCCTCGCAGATTGATCTTCTTCCCCACGAACTGTTCTTTATATATATCCAATGTAGTCAAGGTTTCGGTATATAGTGCATCATCAACAATTATTACCTCTTCCTCATCGAGAAATTCTGCCAGACCGGTATATTCTTTCAGATACTTATTAGTTGGGAACCTAGACTGCGTACCCTCTAATGGATATTTGGTCAGATCTAAGTCTATTAGGCGTGCTGATGAGTAAGATATGCCTTTTTTTACTGCTATATCGGATGTCAGTACGTTTTCTTTCATCATATAACCAGCTATTACGGGTACAATGAACAGACATGCCAAGGTGAGAGTTACACTTAAATAGTTTTTGTGCGTACTTGGATGACAATCACAACAGGAATCTGAATCTTTGTGTGCGGGTGACCACAGCATTGCGGCTCGTATCGCCTGTAGTGAACCCAATAAGAACAATATCGTAGCCCCGATTTTTACTAGTATGCTCATGCGCGGAGCGATGTAGAAGTCTGCTCGACCCTCAGCATACAAAATAGCAACAAAAAAGGCCCATACTAGCATTATAAAAGAGTATACTAAGTATTTGATAGTATCCCGAAGTTTATTATTCATTCTTCATCCCCCCTTATGTCCAAAACTTAAGTACAATGGTGACCATCAATACAGTTATCGTTATTATCAAAGATAACTGGAAAACGAACCGGCGCTTGAATGTAGACAGAAGCATCAGCGTAGTCTTGAAATCTAGCATTGCACCGAACACCATGAAAGATAAGAGAGAGCTTTTGTCAAATACGCCTTGGAATGTAGATGCGATAAAAGCGTCTGTGTTTGAACAGAGAGATATTACGTATGCAAAAACCATCATGAACACATTGTCCAATCCCCACACATGCCCTGCACGCGAAAATACATCTTGTCCAATAAAAGCTTGGAATGCTGATGTGATCACTACACCTAGGAGAAGATATTTGCCCATATTCATAAACTCTTCCCCCATGTGGACAGATGCATTATAAATTCGCCGGGAAAGGGTGCCTGAAGGTGCATGTGTGTGTATCCCAGGTAGAGAAGTTTCTCTCAGAACATCATACTTGATCAACTTATATATCAAAAATCCGACAATGAATGCACATACTAAGGCTACGCCCATTCGCATGTAAGCAATACTTGGATCTGTTCTAAATGCAACAAGTGTAGATGAGAAGACAATGGGATTGATCAATGGGGATGCTACAACATATGTGAGAGCCGCATATGTGGGCAATCCTTTTTTCATGAGGCTTCTTGCGATAGGTATCATCCCACATTCACAAAGAGGCAAAATGATTCCAACCAAGGATGCTACTAGGATGGCTAGTAGAGGGTGACGAGGAAGAATGCGCTTGATCCAGTCATCTGGAACAAACACATTCAGTATGGATGAGACTACTACACCGATAAGTAAAAAAGGTATAGCTTCCAGTAATAGGCTTATAACAAAGGTCTTAAATGCTTGCACATGGGGTTCATCGTATGTAGATATAAGTTCTGGATTGATAAAAGTAAAATATACAATACTAAATGCGAGCACGAGCAGGATCGTCCTCATGAATCCCTTGCGCCAAGTTGTTTCCATCCCCTAAATCCTCCTGATAGTATAAATAGTATAACTGTAACACAAGTCTAACACATATCAATGTATTTAGTCTAGTATATGCTGAGACTAGGGTGTCTGTTTCTCCTAACCTTTCAGTTCCATTGACACGTTCTTACCAATTCTGGTTAAATATGGTAAGACAATGAAATCCTTGAGGTGGTACATTTGATTCATATAGTGCAGTATGTTGGTAAGACTTCAGAACACCCTACAAATAAGTCTATGTTTGCCAAGGGAGCCAAGTTCCTCATGGTGGATAATGGTTGTTCTATCATAGTAGCAGATGCTGAAGGAAAATTGCACCACAAATGTTCACGCGACGACTTCACCATCATTGATTAAACAGGCATTTACTAAAAACGACTAAGCCGCTGTGCACATCGCACACTACAAGCTGCAATTTTTGATTATGATTTTATCTTATGATAACCTTAAATTATAAAATAAATCATATGTAAGGAGTGTGTTTGTATGGGCGGAGTAAGTGAAAGTTATATGAAAGACAAACTTAAACGTTTGAATCCTTCTTGGAACCCTGTTACTATTGATTCATGGAAAGGTGAACAGCTTCGCCGTGTTTATGTTCGTGTACAGCAAGAGGTATTAGCGGAAATAATCGCCAGCGTCAGTTAAATAACATTGATCTGTTGTAGTTCATAATATATCAGAGCTAAGGTAGAGCATCATGCTCTACCTTCTCTGTGTGATCTTGCTTAAGCTTGACAGTAAAAATTCTGTATGTTATAATTTTGTTACAATATACATAAGGAGTGTTCATTAATGTTCGAATCTTTACCCCTATCCAAAATGGAAGAAATACTGCCAAAGACAGGAGCAGTAGGGGGGATTGCCATAGATGTGTTCCAAAAAGATAGTACTCTCCAGGACCATTTATTGTTCTGGACTATGAGTCATGGCATTTCCGCTGGAGAATCAGCGAAGAAAAAGGAATTGGTGCAGAATCTTATAGGTAGATCTCCAGACAAAGTAAGCGACGGTAAGTTATGTAGTTACATTTGGGGGATGTGTTACCAAAACAACCCCGTATTGTTATGTGTCAACGCGTTGGAAACAAGTATAGAGGTATTGCCAGACTTTCCCCGTGAACTGCTTGGCGATATGTTGCGTGGAATTAGAAAGATACTGGTCAATCCGGAATACAGCGATAATCTCTTCTTTAAACCAAATGCATTTTAATCAGTGTAAAGGAGACGCTCTCGAAGGCGTCTCCTTTTCTGTATGTATCTGTTCACACCCCCCAGTATTGTGTTAATATTGATATACATGTTATACTTATAGTATAAAAATGTGTAAGGAGTGTTTTCAAATGTGGGAAAAGATGATGTCTAGTATAGAGGAAATGAAGTTAGAATTGCAACAAATCGATGAGAAACGTAGGATTCTGGTAGATCAACTACCAACTGTGGAGGATATCCAGAAACAAAAAGTAAACTTCACAGAAATTGTCCGAATTGAGGTTGGCCCAGATTTTAGTGATGTAGATAAGACTGTGCTGGAGAAACGTTTGTACTTTGTAGAAACGGATAAGTCACCTTTTATGATCCAAACACAACTATTATCGAAGTATCATGGGCGTGAGATTGTTCAGCCTGATATGCTGGATAGTAATGGGCTAGAGGTGTTGTATAACTTCATCTGTTCTAATGGTGAGAATGGAGCATATGATGGCTTGGTTGATGATAGTCCTGTACTTGAGACAATTAAGAGATTAAGAGAACGGCGAAAAGTCCTCGAATTGCAAACACCCGCACGGGAAGCTCATGAGGCATTTGTCTCCATGCGACAAAAGTTTATCCAAGAATCTTCAGCTATCCAATACGATAGTATATTGAAGCCTATGTCCGACTTATCAAATTCTTTGGAGACTATTGAAAATCTACTACAAGAAATAACACTTCCAAGTTCTATGCTCGCAGTTTTAGAAGATGCATGGAGTAGCGTCTTTAGCCAAGTATCAGACAGAGATGGGTACGATCTGTATGCAAATAAAATCATTACTTTTATCCAAATGTTAAAATCCCAAGTTTAGAATGGGGAGAGTACACAATCATAGTGTGCTCTCTCTTTATATTATCGGACTGTAACAAAGTTATAATGATGCACTAAGCACAAATTGCGCTTTTTATACTGAGTATGTTATAATTATGGCACAAAAATATGTAAGGAGTGTTTTGAATGTGGAAAGATGTAATTCAAGAGCTGCAAACAGTGGATGAAGAGGTCCAAATCTTACAACAGAGGCGTATTCAACTTGCAGGGAAGATGCCCTCCCACGAAGAGGTAGCTGAACAGCAGCCAGAGTTCAGTAGTGTTGTCAAGATCGAAATCGGGCCCCACACCGCCATGAAACATAGTCCTGATCAACTCGAACCTGATGTTCGGTGGTATATCGTCTATACTGACCAGGAACCGTTCCTGATTTCTGTATGTAGTGGCGACTGGCGTGATGAAGTTACTCGTCCTAAGATGGACACAAACCAAATCATATCCTTGTATCAGTTCATCGCGGACAATGACAAAGAAGGAAAATACAATTCTATCGTGTCTGACCCCCTCGATGCCATCGAGCGTATTCGCGAAAACGAAAAAATACTTGAGAAGAAGAATAAAATCAGTGCCTGCGCTGACAATGCTCGTGTAGCCTTTTCTTCCATTCGTACCAAATTTCTGGAGAAGTCAACAGCTTTAGAATATGATGCAGTTCTAAGTTTATTTAGCTCCTTAGACACTGGTTTAAAAATCATTGACCGCAACATAGAGAACGAAGGAGTGACACGTGAAAGAGCAACTAGTGTTGTGGAAACGTGGAAAGAATTGATGGAACATCTGCAAAACCGCTTGATAGAGTATTGGGACGAAATGCGTGATATCAACAGATTGATAAAGGTTCTAAAAGAAGAGGGTTACACTGAGGGATGAAAAAGAGGGTACACATTTGTGTACCCTCTTTTTATATATCTCTATCATATATGTTTTGGCTTGGTTGACTCGGAAGACAAACTAAGATCAGAACTATAATGCCACCAATACCTGGTATGAGAGATACTAAATAGAGCCATCCTGACATTCCAATGTCGTGTAGTCGTCGTACTGTGACTGTTATGCTTGGGACTAGTATGATAAGCGAAAAAACAAACGCTAAACCCAATGTAATGAATGCAAATGCACTCGGTGCCTCTTGATATCCTATAGAAGGTATTATTGAGACAAGAAATACAGATACGAAGACAGATAATATAATACTATTTATGAGCTGAAATATCCAATATTCTTTCCTTCCTGCTCGTCCATCTACATTATAATTGGTGAGAGTGCTCATATAAGTGTTCAAACTTCATCATCCTCCTTATTGTAGTACCATTATACACTAAAACGGAATAGAAGACAAGGGTTAATTCATAGACAGTGGTGCGTAAAAGATGCAGAATCTTTGCAACACGAGTGTAATTACATTCTAAAATATGTGGGTTGACTTGTATAAGGAACATATGATTTAATTAGTAGTACATTAAATATAACACGATGGAGGTTTCCGATGAAGAAAAGAATTGCTTCGCTAGTCATTGCAACAGGATTGCTGATAACTGCTGGGTGCACCAATGCCACAAAATCAAATGGTGATGTCGTAGATGCCATGGAAAACCTGATTAATTCATCTTCTTACACATTCCAATCGAACGCCAACTTGCACGTTACTGTGCCAGATCAGATGATGAATCAAGAGGTAGCTCCCCTTGCAGCCATTGTCGACAACGTTGATGTAAGTATTGAGGGTATCTATGTAAAAGATCCCCAGCAATATGAATTGGATATGAACATTCAAACGACTGGTGATGTAGGCTTCAATTTTCATCTGCCGGTTATCATAACTAAGGACAAACTTTGGGTCAAGATCCCTTCGAACTATGCGGGTATGTTTGGCATGAATGGAGTAGGCAACAAATTCTATGAAATCGATCTAGAAGATGGCGAAACTATGGCCGGACTCGAGATGACACCTGCAGATGCACAAAAATTAGGTCTTCAAATTGCCCGTATTTTTGTTGATGAATACAATGGGACACTTCTTAAGTCTGTGAACACAAAAGAGGCAGGGCTAGACGGCACAGATGTGCAAAATCTCACTCGATTATCTGTGGCGAACAAAGATATAGAACAAGTTATGACTATCGGTGCAAGGAAAGTCTCACCTAGACTCCTTGAATTGCTCACCTCTGCTGAGTGGAAAGACAAAGTCGACTTATCGGAGTCTGATATCGCTGATTTTAAAGAAAATACGGATGTGACCGACGAAGAGATAGAAAAAGCTGCATCGGAATTCGATGACTATATCCACATTAATAACTTTACTTCGGACATTGGTACGAACAAAAAGAATGAGATTGTATACGCGACTTTCTCCATGGATGTCGATATCGTGGACAGTAATTTGACTGACTATGAAAAAGACAAGTCGACCGGCAACATAATCATCAACTCTACTACCACTTTCAATAACTTTGGGGAAAAGCCAGTGTTTAAGTTTGGCATACCTAACGAGGAAGATATTGTGAGGGAATAAAAAGATGGGACTGCTACCACGCAGTCCCTTTTTTTAGCGTATGTCTTAAGTTAACAACCTTGGCACCATTACTGAGAAGATGAAGGGGTGTGTAATATATGTCTTTAAAAGTCGCACGACTATTCGGTGCTATAGAACGAGGAAACACGAAACTAGTAGAATCTTTAATTCAAGATGTGAATGTCAACTCATACTTGAGTCTAAATAATAATACAGATGCTACACCCTTGATGCTGGCGACTTTTAAAAGAAACATAGACATCATGCAACTGCTTTTAAATAAGGGTGCGAATGTGGATGCACAAAGTCCTCAAGGGTTTACTGCCTTGATGTTACTTTGTACTGCTTCTAACTTGCGTAATGATGCACTTACTGAGTGCAACCATGCGGCTCGCCTCCTGCTAACGAAGGGTGCAGATGTCAATCATACCAATATGTTTGGAACAACTCCCCTCATGTTTTCTGCTCATAGGGGCGTATACGAATTGGTTACAACTCTCATAGATAGTGGTGCTGATACACATACAACAGACGACAAGGGCATATCTGCAAGAGGATACGCTAGCCTAGGAGAAAAGTCTTATAAGGGACAACATGAGCAAGTAATCAGACTTTTGGATCGTTTGACTCGGCATTCGATTGCAGTATAATTCTTAGTTAGGATTGGGGGATAACAAATGTATTCTTTGGTAGCTGTATCTGGACGTATGGCATCGGGAAAAAGCACATTAAGTGAACTGTTAGTAAGCAAATATGGGTACATATCAATAGAGGTATCTCAAAAAATTGATGAGGTGACACGTGCTTCGCTTCAACAAGATTTAAAAACACTTCAAACGATTTTTGATATACTGGATATTCCTGACATGCAGGGTCTAATTAACAAATGTATTTCTATGGCTCTCGATAGTCTAGAAACTGGATGTCTCAAAAAAGAGAGGAACAAATATGTAAAAAACGATCAGTATCGAAAATTGTTACAGGATATCGGCATGCTTGTTAGGGATTACTCACAAGATCCTGGTGTGTGGGTTCATTTGCTGCTAAGTAATGTGAGAGACCTTATGGCAAGTGGACAGCTTCTAATATGTAGTGGAATACGACTGAAGGAAGAAAAAAGGATATTAGAGGAAATATACAAATTCAAGACAATTAGACTCGATATAAATACTGAGGAACAACAGAAAAGGCTGAGAGATAAATACGAGACTGTGGACCCACGGGCAATAGAACATGAAACAGAAAAAGAACTGGATTTGGAGACATTTGATCTACGTCTAGATAACAGCACTTTAAGTCTAGTTGCTCTAGAAAAGGTTGTCGTAAGTTTCCTAGGTGCATACACCTCTAGCACTGTCTTATCTGATGTTGTCCGACTCGTTCGTGCTAGACCTTTAGGTGAGCGAGACGATTGGATAAGATATTTCATGTCTATAGCATATATGATTAGTATGCGATCCACGTGTGGCAGTCGACGGGTTGGGGCTCTGTTAGTAGATAGCCTAGATCCTGGTAAAAGAAGGATTGTGGCTACAGGATACAATGGGTACCCGTCAGGCGAAAAGCACTGCATTGACGGGGGTTGTCCTCGATTCCTGTCTAAGATCAGAGGTGAAGTGAAGTCGGGAGAAGGTTTTAACGATGCGGATAACCCATGTCACGCCTATCATGCGGAGCATAATGTGCTGAATCAAGTTTTGTCATCTCACGCCATTTCTACAGGGAGCACACTGTTTTGCACCACTCACCCCTGTATATCATGTGCCCGTATGTTAAGTGGTGCCGGAATATCTAAAATTTATTATGCAGAAGGATATCCAGATGCATTATCATCTGAGTATCTGTCATCACGAGGAATTGAAGTAATAAAAGTGGATATCTAGGCATACAGTCAGAACCTCGGTTTCTCCAGTGCAATTATTGACGTCGCCGTCCAACACTGCTATACTGGGAGAAAAAGGCGGTGCAGTACCGTGCGTTCAATTAGGAAAAAGTTACTCTTGTCATTATGCCTACTCCTACTCCTTCCGATCGAACATATAACGCATGCCGCCACTACAACACCAAGAGTAACTCAGCTGAGTACGGGTAGTGGGTTTTCCGTTGTATTAAGAGATGATGGTTATGTATGGACATGGGGCATAAACAATGTCGGTCAGTTGGGTCTTGGATCCACCACATACGAGGAGTTCCCTGTACGTATCAATGGTTTAACCAGTGTCATATCCATAGCTGCTTCAGCCAACAGTGTGGCTGCGCTCAGGAGTAATGGCGATGTATATACCTGGGGACTAAATAGTTCAGGACAACTGGGGTTGGGTAACACCACCAACCCAATAAGAACTCCGACCAAGGTGACGGGACTCAGCAACATAAGAGCCGTATATGCCGGTGGAGGTACTGGTACTGGTGCTGGAGCAAGAGAAGGTCATATGTTTGCGATAGATAATACAGGAGCCGTGTTCGCCTGGGGACTCAACGACATGGGGCAACTAGGAATTGGGACATCTGGATCTAATGTTACTACACCGCGCCGAGTCACTGCTCTGTCCAACATACGTATGATATCTGTAGGTTCCAAATTCACTGTTGCTGTTGACTCCTCTGGAAATGTCTGGCAATGGGGAAGAATTTCTAGCGGAAACATATCTACAACACCCGTGAAAGTGGCTGGACTATCAAATATTAAGTCCGTTAATGCCGGAATGGTTCACACAGTGGCACTGTCCAACACGGGCAGAGTGTTCGTTTGGGGCGAAAACTCAAACGGAGAGTTAGGACTAGGAAAAACAGTGACGGAACAACTGGTCCCTACAGAGCTGACCACACTCCCTACCGTTGCCAGTGTATTTGCAGGCAGAGGATTTAGCCATGTGCTAACTAGTACTGGGCGGGCGTATGGTTGGGGTTCTAACGACGATGGACAGATGGCCATTGGAGACAACACTCCCTTCTTGTATGACCCAACATTGCTCAAAAACGTTCAAAAAATGGTCACTCTATCTGGAGGTTATGTGACTGTATTAGCCACACGGGGTGATAATGAGTTGTGGCAGTGGGGATTCATGGGGAAAATAGATGATCCAAAACCTGCTGATTTTGTCTACATTCCGACACGCATAGCTCCTAAACGACCAGACATTAAAATGAAAAGTATGGCTACAGACAACAAGAGCGCATTGTTTACCATAGATTATAAGACATCCTCACTCTACGTTACAAAGCAGTATTCATTCTCTCCATATGGACCATGGGAAGCATATACTGGAGAAATAAGAGTGGATAGGAATAGAACAACAATATACGCAAGAGGCATAGATGGAATGGGACATGTTGGGGAAACTGCCTCTCTAAAAGTTAATAACTTGGATGGGTTGCTGTTGTTACCTGCGTATAACACTATACACAAAAATGTGGGAATTGTAGCAGATGCCAAAGAGAAGGTCAATACCATTTTCTTAGTTCCTTCAAACTTCGATAAAGTAGCTAACATTTGGTAAAAGCAGGGGGGCCTCCGATTAGGCTCCCCTGCTCTTATATATATTGATCTCAGTTGATTACATATGGTATTATGTACCATAAAGATAGGAGGTATACATATGAAGGAGCTATTTGTGGTTGGTGATATACATGGAGAGAACCAGAAATTTGAGCAATTGCTTACCTCTTGGAAGTGTGATAAACAACAATTAGTTTTGACAGGAGACTTAATTGATAGAGGTCCAAATAGTTACGCTGTGCTAAAAAGGGCTCTAGAACTGAAGGAGAAGTATGGGGCTGTTACAGTGGGAGGGAACCATGAATGGATGTTTCTGAATTGGTTAGATAACCCAGAAGATGCCTGGTACTCTCAATGGAGGAACGATAAATCCATCGTTAATTACCACCCTGAGGCACATGATAGTACAAGCATACTGTATTTTCGCAATGGGGGTCTTACTAACCTAAAATCTTTTTATAACGGAGAGTATAATTTCAATGCCCCACCTAGCCAGCATGCCAATTATTTGAAAGAAAAGTTTGGAGCTATTGTGGACTTCATACGTTCTATGCCTAGTTTTTATGAGTGGCAGGACTTTGTTTGTGTCCACGCGGGAGTCGATCTCTATCTCGACAACTGGAAAAACACTTCTGCATTCGATATGTGTTGGATACGTGAAGATTTCCACTGGGCGACTAACAATACAGACAGAGTATTTGTTTTTGGTCACCATCCCACAAAATACTTAAATGACGATAGATCACTTGATGTATGGGTATCCCCGTGTGGCACAAAACTGGGTATAGACGGTGGAGCAGCGTATGGCGGTGTACTGCATGGGTTAGTGGTTAAGGAAGAGGTGGTAGAAACCTATTCAGTGACACCTGATAACATCATGGTACACTCTAGCTTAGGGCGTAGAGCCGTCGTATAAAAAAAAGAAGAGTCCATGTGGACTCTTCTTTTTTTATGTGGAGAGGGTTCGGCCGAGTTCGAGTTGCTTCGCTACTGGATTAGTCTTGGTTACTCGTTTGAACCCATCTTCAGTATGTTGGAAATATATTGCTTCCTCTCCGCTTCGTACCATAAACGATGTTGTCGCACTTAAAATGTGCCTTGGAAACTTATTCTGTTGTAACATAAGCCACTCTGCGCATCCAGAAATAAGGATTCCTCCAATCGATAGGTTAGATCGAAGGGCAATAATAAGTTCATGCGTGAAATCCTCTTGGAAAAACTTTGATTTTTTGTTCAAGTAAGGCACAAGTGCGAGAAAGATGTAAATCAACCTCTCTGCCTTATCTGTATCGCCAGAACTGAGTGACTGCAGGATACTAGATATTGCTGTTTGTGAAACAATATGCACACTCAAAGCCTGCTGAGCCCGTTCCAACAGCAAGTTATAACGTGATGCCACATTGTCTACATATCGGTCTATGGACTCACTAAACGGAACATTGAACTCATGTTGACCATCCAAGTAGATTTGCAAAGTCGCGCTAATGTGAGTGGTGTATAGATCCCTTTTGCTATATACTATGCTTCCAGGTCTAAACTCCACTATCACTCTCTCAGATACTTGAATTGGACCCATAAGAGTTGCATATGAAGACAAGTCATGGTGGACACTGTCAGACGACCCATTACTCAGAGACAAATGCAGATCCTGCTTTTCTTTCTCCCTTTGTGGGGTGCTCATCTCCTTCACTTGTCTGACAATAGCCTCTATGTCTCCGATATTCTCATTGAGAAGCCATAGATATGCTGATGTGGATTTGATTTTCTCGATGTTGGACATTGATACACACTCCTTACATATATTATATATAAAGTATAACATAAGATGTGAGGAGGGTCAATATTTGCTTAGATAGACTTTGCATGTGTCGCCAATGCAGACACTGTTAATAGGCGTATGCCACAAGTCTTTAGTCCTTGACGCTGAGAAACAACGAATAAAGGTTCCTCTATACAGTCCTTGTCTTTTACAGGCACGACATCTATATGCAAGATATTCATATCTTCAGTTAGCAAAGAGTAGGATATGTCCGATGCTTTCCAGAAATCCTTGATCTCACCCAACTTTCTCATCACTGCTATTGAATTCTCTGCTTGTGTATATGTGTTGCTAGTGGCTACATACTGTAGTCTCTCATTTTCTCCGCCACTAATCACAGCTAACATTTCAGGGTAGAGAAGACCAGATGCCGTCATAGAATCCCCAATTCTCGTAGCAGTGAACCAGCAGTGTTCCGACAATCCCTTGTGAGCCTGGACAACCCATTGGTCCTTTTCAGTATAAATACAAAAGGTTAATGCAGAGTAGGGGATGACAAACACTTTTTTAACAAACTTTTCCGCACTTGGCAATTCTGTCATTATACTAACGATATCTGCTTCTTGTTCACAACTAAACATATACACACCCCTAATCTATGGCTTCATTGTACCTGTAGTATAGCAGGTGCGACCAAACTATGTCAATGAACTACATACAAAATCCTCCAACTGGCTTGACAAAAAAAGATTTGGCATAATAAAATGTTTATGTGGATTCGAATATAAGGATGTATTAAGATCCGATGCTCGAGTGTGGAAGTACTTGATATATTATGAAGTTCTTTAATATTGACATAAGGGATTGTAAGTGTTATAATATGTAAAAAAGTAATCAGTGTAAAGGAGTGTGGGTTGTGGATACGCGCAAGAAGATCACTATGTTGAAACGGTATGGCCATCAATTCGGCAGATACTGGCTACTTGTTACCAGTAAACACAAATCCTCTCTAGGCGTCTGGTATACCGATCTTGTAGCTCTGACCGTGGCTTTGCTCGTTCCTTTTGTGGTCACTAACGATCCATCAATAATAACCATCTATGGCTTGGCCAAATGGGTTATTTTTTGTTGGGACAAACGAAGAAATTTGGTCTATTTGCTGGGCGGCATGTTCTTGTTAGTTTATTTCGGTATGGCTCTTCAAGGCATTATAATCACGTTTTTTACAACCGTAGACTTTTTTGCGGCCTTTGGGATACTGCAGGTGATGATATCTTTCGCCAAGCATATCACCTACGTGTTGCTCACTTACCGACAGTTTTTTCCAAAGAATTCTTAAATGAAGAGATCCTCCTCATGATAGAGGAGGATCTCTTCATTTGGATATAAAAGTATTGTAAGAGGAAAACTCATGGATTATAATGATGAAAAGGGGTGATTATATGACTCAAAAACGTGATATTTTAGGCGAAGTAAAGTCCGCATGGGCCAATATGAAGGACCCAAATGTGGAGACATGGAAAAAAGCAACAGCCGTGGCAGTTGCGGGAGCATACATTCTGTCTCCTGTGGACATAATTCCTGATATGATACCGGTTGTAGGGCAGATAGATGACATAGCTGTATCTTACTTTATATTAAAAGGATTTAACAAACTAGCCGAGCACAAAACAGCACCGCAAGTCGAGGCGGATAAGAGCACGACTAACATATTTGATAAATTCGAGAAGTATACCTCCACAACTGACACCAGACATACTAGTATAGAAAGAGAAAGATAACAAGGGGTGTAATAATATGATGGAACAGTTACACACTATGTACGAGAGTCTGAAAAGAATCAAGACTTTGCTAGAACAGGACAACCCAGACATACCTTCAGTAATTCAGGACTTGGAAAATGTCCAACGAGACTACATGGAGTCTATAAAAAGTGCAAAAAATACGCCCAATGCTGAACCTAACGAGAGAGGAAATATGATCCTTGCGGTGTTGATGGAACAAATTCGGATAGATTACATGCTGGGAGTCCTCACAGGTGCTACCACCGTTAGTTTTCCCCAATATTTATCAGGTGCTCTGGAAGAAATAAATGTGGACTTACACCCACATGCTAATGTATTTCCTTGAAAAAACAGATTCTGACGTGTTTTACTCCATTTAGAAAAGGGGGAGACACTTTGAACTACGACAAATTATCCCGAGAGATGTCTTATATCCTGCGTCACAAACCCGAAGAGTACGACATCGTGCTGGACGAGGAAGGATGGACTTCTGTAGATAGACTCCTGTCAGGTTTACAGAAGAAACCAAAGTGGGCGCATATACAAGCCCCCGATATCGAAAAAGTTGTCAGTACAGATAACAAAGGAAGGTATCAATTGGTTGCGGGTCGTATCAGAGCTGTGCATGGACATTCTAAGAGTCAGGGTATCAAGCACACCCCAAAAGAGCCTCCTACAATTCTCTATCATGGAACAACGAATCATGCATATGAGGCCATTTTACGAGAAGGGCTAAAACCACAATCCCGTCAACATGTACACTTATCCACGAGTAAGGAGTTAGCTCAGTCCGTGGGGAAAAGAAGAGACTCCAATCCCTTGATACTTCGAGTCAACTCATTGGAGGCGTATAGGGGTGGCATCGTATTTTTTGAAAGCCAAAGCGGGATATGGTTGGCAGAATATATTGCTACCAAATACATTGGAAAAGACTAAGAGCAACTACACTTGTAGTTGCTCTTTTAGTATTGCAGTCTATGGGATAACTCTGCCCTCTTAAATAATTCCGAGCGTGGAGATAACACAATTTTGCCTTCCCGACCGTTTACCACTCGTACGGCGAAAGATGGGCTGTTTTGCCCGTTATATGGTGAACCTAATACACAACCCTCCAGGTCTTCGTAATATGTGTGCAGTTGGCTCTTCAGCATCGCCAGGTCTGTCTCAGATACATAAGCATCTTCATAAATTAGTCTTTGCAGGATGATCATCTTCCAATGTCCAGATACATGGATATGCATGTTTTGTGAATACTTATATATCTCATCACGCAACAAGAATATATCGGCCCACTCTACACCTTTTGGTGGTGTCATAGCGTATATGAAAGTCAGACCGTTGTGTTCTGACTTAATGAGACGATTGAACGCACCGATGTAGTCTGTTGATTGGTTCATAACAATGTCTGCCCCCATGGGGACAGTTAACAGCATATGGCTACTAGGAGGATGGTACATAACTAGATCAGCTTTAAAGCCTAGTATATTTAGCTGGTCATCTACCACATGAACAGATTGATTTTCCAATTGTACTTTCAAATGCTCAGAGTCATGCAACACCCGGTTATTCTGTAGTATATTTAGCAACAGATTTTTGTCCACTCAAACACCTCTCATAAACATCATTTCATAGAAATAATTTAAACATATAAGTAAATAAAGAGTCAAGCAATAAGGGTAAAAAACTTGACTCCGAATATTTTGTAGCATTTAAATACGAAAAAGGGGGCGTTGGTAATCGGTCATACATTGGTAAAATTGGAAGGTTTCATCACTGTGAATGAAAAAACACTGCAACTGGAAGAAGTGGGTATTGTGCAACACCACTTTTGTGTGGAAGAAGAATGCGAGCTTTATTATTTGGTTGCACCAATATATGAAGAAGATGAGGACTATTTGCCTAGGGATCAAAAAGTGTTCAAAGGTCATATGGAGGACTATTCTTGTATCAACGCCATTGAATATCCAACAAGGAGAATAGGGGAAATGTCTGCTTCGGTATATGTGTTAGAAGAGGACATTCTAATTGGAAGGGATATAATATACAACACTTTCAGGGGTTGGGCGCAGCAACATTTAAAAATATCAAATATGATCATTGGCGCATTAGATGAACATGAAGGTGATATTTCTCTAGTCGCCCCGGAAGTTTGAGATGCTATGGGCGCCATTTGCGTCTTCATTTACATTTAACACTCACGCCTAGAAACAGGTGTGCGATATAGCATACTAGAAGACACCTCATCTAAACGGGATTGTGCATTGTATAGCTATACTCGCCTGCACAGCTCCCCTGCTTAGTATTGCAAGAATATGTATAGAAATACATTTCAATTATTGTTTGAGGCATAATCTAATGTTATAATGGACCTTGACAGCATTAACGGAGGTGATTATATGGATTATGTCTCACACAGTCAATTATCGACATATGGGTCGTGTAGACAGAAGTGGTATTATGGTTATGTAGAGAAGATTAAGCCAAAAAAGACCTCTAGCAATTTCTATTTTGGTACACTTTTCCATCTAGGATTAGAAATGTACTATGCAAATGTACGTGACGGAGTCCTGGATAACATATATATACTGGATGAAATAGCAAAAAGACATAACTATGAGGTAGCCAAGCTATCCCTACACGACTTTGAGACAAAGGAACAATATGAACAAATATACACGGATGTAGTTTCTCTTGTGGAATGGTACATAAAACGTCAAGATGTGGCACCGTTTACTAACACATTTCGTGAACAAAACGCTCCGAGATTCCCCGAAGGATTCAAAGTGCTTGGTCTAGAGTATTCAAAACAAGTAAGTCATGCCAATTTAAAAGTACCCTTATTTGGCCGCTTTGATATGGTTATAGAGGATCCTACTACAGGGCATCTATACATTGTGGATCACAAAACAACCAAGAATGTATCTGAGGATATGGCAACTTATTATATGGATCAGGCATACTTTTATATGGCCATGGCGGCTCACATCACGGATGACGTGATAGACCCTAGAAGAATAAAAGGTGTCATCTTCAATTGTATAAAGAAGTCACTGCCTAAACAACCAAAAAAGAGTGCAGACGGAAAAAAGTGGAATTCTGTAATAAGCAACTCGGGCAAACCAGAGGCAAAGGGATCCCTGTCGACAGATTTGGTAGAACTATTGGATTTTATGGACGACAATCCTGACTGTTATGAGTACTTCATGAATGATGACGAAACAAGAACAGAGATACTCACAATTTATTCAGATGTAAAAAAGCAACACAACATGGGGTTTTATGTCCCATTCAACCATGAAAAGGTAAGCAAATACACAAAATATATAAATGGGGCCACACAGGATATGGAACAAACGAACTTTTCAACACGAAATATAAGTAAGATGGCCTGTGGAATGTGTTCTTATATGGATGTATGCCATGTTGAGCATATAGATTTCGATGTCACTGAAGCGAACCGTATAAAACGGGAGAAGTTCCAATTGAGAGACCCATCAGAATATCTGGACGTCGTAGAAGAGGAGTATGATAGCTCCTTACCAGACTGAACAAGGGTGCCTACATCGTAGGCGCCTTTAATGTCTATATCTCTTGACTCGTGTAATGCGGCATGTTATGCTGTCATTTGATACATATGGAGGGGGTACAACACATGCGTCGACATTTATTCATTTCAGCACTTCTAGTATTAGCACTAACAGGATGCGCGGGTTTGGGAGAGACACAAGACACACCATCTGCTGCCATGACTATGTCTTTGAGTAAGTTAGAGATACAGAATGAAGCAAGCGTATCTTCAGTAACTATAGATCAGTATGTAGAAAGATTTAACAGTTACATAGAGACATCTTTGGGCTTTCCAAAATACCGGATATCTCAGAGACAGATAAGTCATTGGCAAGACAAACAAGCACTACAAGCGAGGTTTAACAACACTATGGACCTCAAAGTGCAACTAAGCGAAGATGGAAGAGTGGTCGCTTCCTCACTTGTCGGGGTGGACTTGATAACGACAGATCAACTTGATGACAGACCCATTTTGCAAGCGGCTATAGTGTATGCTCTAAATTTAGACATTGAAAAGACCTTTGGAGGCCTTAGAAAGACCATGACACTGGATGAGAGCGGTGTATCAAACGCAGAAAGTGTTCAAAATGTAATGTCTGTACACGAAGCGATCATGCCAAGTGACATTCTAGATGGACTGAACACATACTTTGTCGTCCTCCCTCAAAGGGAGAAGATCAGTTCGGGACATTCATAACCTATTGACCAACTAGGGTAAATGATGATACGATACTTAAAACTTAAAATATGGAGTGGACGGACTTGAATAACTTAGTGGTGACAAGAGAGAAGACAATGTTTGGTATGGAGTGGGTATGCATCAATGGAAGAACATTATGTTCTTTAAAAGAAGCAAAAGAAGCAGTGCAGGGGAAAAGCTGGAAAATCAAGAGATGGTGTAAACAATCTAGATTCTCTAATGTAGCCCCAGACGTACTGGAAGAAGTTATATATAAGTTTTTGCAATCAGAAAAGGTACTCAAATAGGGAGGTTGAAAAGTGTGAGTCATTTTGACCCTATCATAGATACACACACTTTGGATATGAGCATACGTGAATTGACACGAATAAACAAACCTAAGCATATTCGCAATCAGAACGCTTTTGTAAAGCGCTACATGCAGAAATATCGTATACCAAAAGGTAATGAGTCTAGTATTTTGCGTATCGTTCAAGACGAAATGAGCAAAATCGAGTCCACTACTTGATAATGCTTGGTTGACGAGATGGGTGATGACATGCTATAATTTGGTAAACACACTGGCGAGGAGTAGATATAATGATCGGGACTGAGGACAAGGTGGTAACACGCACTAGTGCCTATTACAACGAACGGGGAAAATTCAAACAAGGACCTGTTTTCAATAAATCAAAGATATGGGAAGGCTCCAAAGTCATGATCTACGATTACGACTTGGAACAGTATGTACCATCCACCGTTACACGTGTCGACCCAGAAGAAATGTTGTTCCGCAACAAACACACCTCGGAGGGATCATATAAAGCCGCCACAGCTCATACCCTCGTGGAATCCACAGGTTTGCCACACGTTTACTTAGCGTAAAACTAGATGCAAGGTTGAGATCACAAAAAGCAGTCCAGCGATGGACTGCTTTTTTTATATCAATGCCACCACTACAGTAGTGCAGGAGGAAAAGTAATATGTATGTTGTCCATATAAAGAAACAACGCCATGATATTTACATTGGGCGACCGTCTATTTGGGGCAATCCTTTTAGTCATAAGCAGGGAACCATCGCTAAATTTAAAGTTGCATCACGAAAGGAAGCTATCGATCGCTACAGGGAGTGGATCTTGACACAACCGTTATTACTAAAAAAATTACCAGAATTGGAAGGTAAAGTCCTGGGTTGTTGGTGTAAACCTTCTGCATGTCATGGAGATGTATTGATAGAACTCATTAATATGTGGAAACGTGGAGAACTTATCTTACCCAATTGACTAGGGTCGTTTATGTATGGTATACTGGTCATTGATAAGGGGGATGACATTTGATTACCAAGCCTATATTCCCAGAACTCACTCTTGAGTTTTTGAACAATGTGGACGGTTTGTCATTTGAAAAGTTATGTGTCAACCTATATAAGCGCAAATATGAAAATGCACATGTGCAACAGACAAATATTAACGATTTTGGTGCAGATGTATTGGTGCGTTTTGATCATAACCGAACAATGGTGATACAATGCAAAACTAGCCAAACAGAGAAAGCTGTGGGAGTAAAGTCCGTACAAGAAGTTATATCTTCAAAGGCGACGTACGGGGCAGAATTCGCCGCCGTAGTCACTAACACCTACTTTACCCAAGCAGCTGTAGAGCTAGCAAATAAAAATGATGTAGAGTTAGTATCTGGTGACAAGCTTATATGGGAATTTTCTGTGACCACACTGGATACTTCTGACTTGCCTTACATATGTAAGGAGATAGAAGAAGCTTTAATAAATGGTGGGTATACCTACCTCGACAAATTTGTGGCCGATACAAATCAAGTTTTCCTATTATCAAGTCTAGAACAGATACACTTCTTACACCTCGTATTATTACCGACTTTGCCTAGTAGGCTTGTGGATGTGTCTGATCACTTGCGATTGGGACTCCCATATGCGATGTATATCGTTCTCGAAAATCACAAAAGAAAGGCTACTAGTAAGCACTAGTAGCCTTTCTTTTGTTCATGCTCTTTGTGTAGTTAAAAAGTATACGATCAACCAGTGTAGACAACAATATCCGTTTAATACTTTCTTTGTCGAGTTTAGAAAGAGACCCATATGTTATGGGAACACCTAAATACTGGAGAAAACTTATCATTTCTTGCTTATCATGTGCCATGCCACGCAACCAAGTGGATATATAATCCTGATGTATACGAATGAAATTCTCTTTAGCACTTATCACCGTATTGTGCATTTCTACATACATATCACGAGAAAGACTATCCACCCATCTATCATACTCTTCGTGTTCTTGGGGAACTGAGTAAAACGACCATATATAATCTAGGTACTTATCTGGGGCATTATCCGCCAAAGCAATGCTCATCATTTCTTGTTGTAAAGCCATGCTGCTTCCTTGATTGGTGAGCATGAACATATCAATCTCTCGAAATGACACATTTCTCTTGTTCAAAGAAGCTCCCATAATATGCAGCTGGCGTGCAACATCATTTGTGGTTATAAGCATATATGTGGGTTGAGGCTCTTCATCATACAGGTCATCATCCAATATGTCTTCTACCCCGAACCGTATGATATTATTGCGTGGTGGATTCACTATGTCATACTCCATGTAGCCCATGTGAGGGTTTGAAGACAACAACTTTATAGTGTCGGAAGAAAATAACTGATCCTGTTCTATGAACACAATCTGCATCTCGAACCTCCAATCTGGTTTTCTCTATTATATACTACAACTGGGTGGAGTTTCAATCTACATGTTGGACAGATATACAATACTTGCCTGCTACTTTTCTGTATGATAAAATTTCCATATAAAATATAATATATGTCAAGGAGTGTATTTCAATGTATACCAAATTCGGAGAAAGTTTGTATGTTTGTAGTGATGTGGGTAGCCTTCCAGTAACGTCTCTTGGTCTCGCTGACCAAGTAGTTCTACTAGAAAAATCACCTATCATGTATCACAGAAATGAACACTTTGGCACAGAAAGTTCCTCCAGCATGATTTTGGTAGACATTATTGCTGAATGTATGTATGTTTTCCAAGGTGTGACCACAAAATCCTCATTTTATGTTGAGGATAGTGAGGATTTTGATAGCCATGTCAAGAAGAATGCTGGTATAGAGTATAAAGAACAGTCGAGAACTTTTTTGAATATCCAAAGAGGTGATCAGCAGACACTCATAGAATTGCCTCAGAAAGCAGTGTCCAGTGCTTACCACAATAAGCAAGATGTAATTTACACTGAAACTGACGTGCGAAATGCTGCCGATCTTACGTACACTCCGGATCAAGAAAAGCATCACTTGTTCGAAAACTTGAGATGGAGCACTGGATCAGAGGCAAAGCTGATATCGTCGAAATATGAAAATACAGTTGTTGCACTGTTATCTGTTCCCATTCAAGAGAGTGTGAAGGTTGTGTTTACTGTTCGGTTCCACATGAGGCCAGAAAATCGGAGCTTGAGCATGAATCATGTGGTCCATATCGTATCCGATCAGGGATCTGTGATTACTCTCGATCATGTCGATGTCGAGCTACTTCTCAACACTGTAAGAAGTATGAAAGACGAGTCAGAATCCTTCAAAGTCGAATTTGAAAAATACAACAAATATTATTCTCTGTCCAAGAGTTCAATCACCTCTGCCATATCCAAGAATCGATTGGCAGAAGTCCAGAGTATATTGTTTGATGTCTTTCAAATCGCAAACAACTTGGGGTATGTAACTCGTTACACGGAGCCTTTCTACACTTGCAAAGAGACCGGTGTTAGTGCGTACTCTGATTGGGACTGGTTGTGGAACACAGCAAGTCCAGGTGTGGTGCTAGTACATGATGGTGTTGTACAGTTTAGTTGGGATATTGATAAGACTCCCTTCAAGACAGATTTTGAAGTGGCTAGTGCTATACTTTCTTTCCTCCGACAAGGTAAAAAAGGAATTGACCCTCGTACAGGGGATTTATATGTTGACGGAGTGATCACAATGCCAGGACCCAAATCTCTCTTCCGTTGTGACTACGGTCTTAGATATGATGAGGGTAGCAACATCAAGTATTACAAAGAAGTGAAGGGTCACTTCTTGCTTGTAAGTCCGGAAGATGTTACGATCGTTTCCGAGATAGACAAAATGTATGAGTTCACATTAACACTAGTAGGAGAGAGCGAGTCACACACGTGACTCGCTTTCTTTTTATGCCTTTCCTCCATTGACTCTACGACTATGTTTGTGTTATAATGGAGTGAAAGATAATATACTCAAGGAGTCGTTGTTTATGAACTCTCTCGATTTTCGAAGTGGCGATAATATGTATAGGATTGGCAGCAAGATGTTTCCAGTAGCAAGCAAAAGTAAGACAAAGGTATTCATGGACAAAAATACAATCGAACTGGAACACACTGAATTGGCTGATTCCTTGAATCAAGAGGTATTTTCTCTTGGCAGGTGTTATAAGAACGCAGACATTGTATGTGCAAAGGCAAGAGAACTAGGGTTATATGCCGAGTATTATTCCGGTTGGCTTTTTGCAAGCTCCACATTGCCTATTCACCACGCTTGGGTAGTGATTGAAGGCAATGTAGTTGATACCTCTATCTCTCTTAGCCAGATGAGAGCACTTAGGTCTATGAATACTACAGGGGAAAACTGGAGAAAAAAGGTAGCCCCTAAATTGCAATCGATGATGAAAGATAAACAGCAAATAAAGAATGATGGTGTATGGGGAAAAATACCAGAATTTCTACTATACGTGGGGTGTCCAGATACATCATCAGACGCGAAATCGAGGTTCCGACATCTGTTACAAAAATTTCCTGATCACCCTTCGTACGCACACAAAAGTGATCCTCTTGCTATGTCAGACCTTCAGAAGGAGCTCAAAAACTTATAGGTGGGAGCGTGAAATCGTGGAGCATGAACGACACACTGTAGAATGCAGTACGTGCACAACGACAGAACTCACCGAAGAATTCAAAAAAGCAGAAGAGACAAAATTTAAACTCAATGTATTGGCACGCCAATACCAATGCAGGAGATATATTCCGAGTCACAAAAATATTCTTTTCGCATCGAGCCCAGAAAATTGCAATTGCTATGCCTGTTGGGATTTGCATAGAAAGATAGATGATCTAAACACGGATCTCTCTCATATTCATTTGATGATCCGCCAACGTCTTGTAGATTTGCGAGAACAAGCAGACCCCAAAGCCTCTGCTTTACGAGAACGGATGCTTGGCATATATGAAGATTATCCTCTGGCCTACCAAGACGTTCAATCATTACTCTAGGAGAACATACAAGAAGGCACCTTTTGGTGCCTTCTTGCATGTGCATAAATTGACAAGGCGGTATGTAGATGATATACTAGACATATAAATATATAAGGAGTGTTTGCTTAATGTTAATTGATATGAGGACGTATACACCACAGGAAACTTCTACTTTGGTAGCAAGAGGCATCGAAGATGTCAAGTTCAACGAGTTGACTCTAGGCGATAACATCGTGATGGTTGACGCTAGACCTTCCATATTGACATTTCTTCGAACATCATCTTTATACGGCGAACAATTCAAGATGCATTTGTTGCATTCAGTAGGCGTGTATGGAGAGTCATATGGGGACTACGCAACAATGCGGACTGAGGAAATGCACATACATGTGCTTGAGTTGCCACAAGGAAACACTCTTGTTATTGCTAACACACATGATCAAGGGTCGGCACATAGAATGGTGTTTGAGACCTTTGACAACTTAACTGGGCCGGATGGCATGCCACAACACTGGTACACAGAGTTGCTCATCAACTCTCCTATGTCTGAGTGTATGGAACACATAAAAGACAACACTAATGTCACTTGGTTTACGGCGCTTGATGGGTTGTCAGCATATTTATGTGTACCAGTGGGTGCACATGGGCATATTTTAGTAGGGCGAGAACATGTGGTTAAGGACACCAAAAGACAGTGGGATATAACGAAAGAGATATATCTAATCACACCTCAACATTGTTACAGCCTGGTTGGAGATGAAGAGAAGATCTTGGATCAACTTCGGCATCTAGGGTACGTTTCTGATTCAGATATTTCAAGGCTTTCTGAGTATGACACAGATGTTGATCATTTATCCAAGAACCCACATGTAGTAGAGACAGTGAATATGCTGAGAATGCGGTGGAACTTCACTTCTACAGGGTATGATACATTCTTCCAACCTATTTATTCTCAGGATGGAATAGACACATTTTACACTATAAATAGAGAAGTGTTGTATACCCACGGGGACGTGGTCGTGTCTGAGTATGATGTACCCACTGACATCTTTAGAAAGTCTCGTTCTATATATGACTACTATTACCATGACAGGCAAGGTGTATCTCCCTTTGATGGAGAATACTACTCGTTTGGTGAGCTGGTCGAGGGGAAAGTGACTAGGTTAGAACAGGGTGTGGTTTTTGATAAGTCATATTACATCAAACTTGGTGATCATTATGTAGATAGCCAAGCCAATGTATACGAGGAAGATGCGGAGATTGTGCAGTCGATGAAGGATATGATAAGCTTATCACAACGATTACAAAGATGACTAGAAAGGACACCAGTGGTTGCTGGTGTCCTTTTTTCTACGAGCATAGTTGCTGTCTTGCAAATTATTGATATATAAGGTATCCACATGTTATACTTTGTGTATAGACTGTTACAGGCCTAGTGTTTAAAAGCTAAACACATAGTGGCACGTAATATGTGTTATTCGAGTATACAAAGGTGGTGCACTACGTGATTACACAAGCAGGGCACAAAGATATAATAACATACGTAATTAAGAAAGTCGGCAAAGATTACCTCTTCGATCACATATCAAGCAATTGTGAATGGGAAGAGTTAGAGAAAAGAAAGAAGGTGCCCCAATCCTTTTTAAACGGTATAGAGCCCTATCTCCAAGAGGCACTGGATGGGAAAAATAACATATTGTGTAATCAAAGATATAGTGGAAAAATACTGAAACATACGATGGGCTTGTTTGAAGATAGAGTGCTGGGACATTTCATGTCATTTAACCAAGATGAATATGCACACTTTAACGCGGAGTCGGTGTACCAGCAAGACGATCTCACTAAGTTACCCAATAGAATGCAACTAACAATAGATCTACAGTCTCGATTAGATGCTGCAAATAAAGACCCTGAACAGTCTATGTTCACTTTGATGGTAGTGGATATGGATAATATCAAATACACCAATGAGTCTAAGGGTCATATTGTCGGCGATGAACTAATCAAGGGAGTGGCTAAGACACTCGTTCGGGTAACAGGCGAGGGTCACAATGTCTACAGGATTGGTGGGGATGAGTTTGTAATATTGCTTACACCAACATCAGTAAACAGTCAGGAACATGAAGCAAAAGCCATAGCGAAGAAAATTGTGAAGGCATCACAACAACCGGCACACGTGCAGGAACAGTATATCACATCCACATTAAGCGTTGGGCTTGCCATGTATCCTTTTGATGGGGATGATAGTGAAACTCTACTAAGAAATGCACAACTAGCAATGCAAAAAGCAAAGTCCTTGGGAAAAAACGGGTACTACATCTTCCATTCTTCTTTAGCACAGGAGCGACTAAGAAGACTGGAGATAGAAGAGCAACTGAAGTTTGCATTATTTAATAACGAGCTGTCCATGTTCTACCAACCACAAGTGGATGCCGAAGGCCGTAAAATAGTTGGCACAGAAGCCTTGATGCGATGGATGCACCCCGTCCATGGATTTATTTCACCGGCCGAGTTCATACCTATAGCGGAGGAAACAGGACTAATTATCTCTGTAGGAGAATGGGCGTTACGGACAGCATGCGCACAGCATGTAGAGTGGGTAAAGAAAGGGTACAACCCCGTACGTATGTCTGTGAATCTCTCTGCCCATCAATTTGCACAAAAAAATATAGTGCATACACTATTAAAGGTTCTTAAAGATACAGATATGGACCCAAAGTACCTCAATATCGAGATAACAGAGTCCACATCCATGCTTGATGTAGATTTCACTATCAAGACATTGAAGAAACTTAGATCTATTGGAATCAGCATATCGATAGATGATTTTGGTACCGGCTACTCCTCGCTAAGCTATCTGACCAAACTTCCTATTGATACCATAAAGATTGATAAATCCTTTGTTGATAGCATATTCACAAAAAGTGGCGAAACAGTTGCAAAGTCGATAATAGTGATAGCTGGCGGGTTGGACTTGAATGTCATTGCAGAAGGTGTGGAGACTGAAGACCAACTGAAATTACTCAAAACCCTTGGATGTAGAGAAATACAAGGGTACCTAGTGAGTCCTGCTATAGAGTCTTCAAAATTTGAGGCATACCTAGACAAGAAATAGGGGAGAAAGGAGACCATCCTTTCTCCCCTATTTCTTGTCTAAGCGAGTTTCTGTATGCTATAATTAGTAAATGAAAAGTGTAAGGAGTGTGTGTAATGGTTGGGTTAAATAGATATATGGAAATATCCGCTAGAAAGAAACCAAAAGACAACGCCAAGGTGAGAAATCAACTAATAAATGCCATACATCGCGGTGACACATTGCAAGCGGCTCTTGCAGTTGAGCAACTCACAAATGTGAACTTCTTGTTCGAAAAACGCCCTGTTTTATGTGTAGCTGTGGAACATGGTGATTTGGGAATAATTAAGCTACTGCTCGATCGTGGTGCTGATGTCAATATGACAGACAAAGCATCTGCCTACATGGATAAGGAAATTGCGTATACCCCCCTACACATTGCTGTGAAAAAGGGTCATTATGATGTAGTGGAGATGCTGATAAAGCATGATGCCTTAGTGGACACATGCTATGATGGCTCTAGGAACGCAACCATGCTGGCAGTTTTTAATTCTGACTTACCTATACTGGAGCTACTCTTAAAGCATGGGGTGAAGCCCGACAATGCATTGAGAAATGCATTGTACCAGAGTGTGTTAAGTAAGAGACCGACAGCGGAGAACAAGATATCCATGCTAGACTTGTGTTTTTCGTACCATCCTTCTCTGAAATGTGACTATGAATTTCTCGGTATTTTGGTAAAGTACGCACTGAAAACATCTGAGACATCAGTTCTCAAGTATATATTATCCGTGAGCAAGGGACTGGTGCATTTCATCACAGACTCAGAACCTACCTCCCTATTGAGTCAGTATTTGGTAGAAAGTGAAGCAAACTTGTCTCGGCACCGGTTAAACACACCTTCTAGCAATAATACAGTTGAGGATATGGTAACTGTTTTACGATCCTTTGATATAGACATAACCAATATTTTATACCAGAACAGTCCTCTAGTATTTGCATTAATAAAACAAGGCAACGATAACTGTCATTTGAGAAACTACCTTTTAATGGAATTACATGATCTAAACATAAAGGATGCAAGAGGAAACACACTCATACATGTAGCACTAAAGTATCGTAACTTGACTCTAGTTTTGTGGCTGTTGCAACATGGTGCAAGCTTGAAGGAAGTGAATAGTGACGGACAGAGTGGCAAGTCTATGTTGCTCTCCATATATGAAAAGGATAAGGAAGGCTTAGATGTATTTTTCCCTTACATATACCATAAGTGGAGAGTAAAGGCATTGTCTTCTTATAACAAACTATTCAAATGGAAAAAGAGGAGTCATCACCGAGGATGACTCCTCTTTATATATATATACATGAGAGCCACACCCCTATTCCCTTCAGTCGGAGTGTGGCCAATATTTGGGGCATCGCATTTGAGAAGGGCATCTCATGCTTTCCCTAAGTTAAGGAGTGTTACAAGAGCAGGATATCCTTTGATCTATGTAGGTGACAACGAGGTGTGGGATCTCCGGACCATTTTGCGTCCTATCTCTTGTACTTTTATTATACAGGGTGGACGGATGGTGCTTCAATATATATAATAGACAAGCCTATATGCAGTCAGCCACCCACTACGCTAAGTTCCTTCCTGACAGAACATCTCTCAGCTATATTCCTACAGGCTGCAATTGTTGTTCCGATCGACAACATGTGTTATGATGGCTTCAGGAGGGATGAAAAAGATGAAAAAAACCAAAAAGTTCATTGCTGTTCTGAGCACAATCGTTCTGGCCACAACATTGCTGGTTGTTCCAGCGGGCGCAACAGGTAACAAGCAGTTTAGCGACCAGGGTGTAGGAGGGGGTCAAAGCTTACTCCTAACATCAGAGGGAAAGGTTCGTAGTTTTGGGGAGAATGGTATGGGGCAACTGGGCCTTGGCACAACCACCCACACTTATATACCAAAAGAGATACAAAATCTCACCAATGTAGTCGCAGTCAGTTCAGGGGTTAACTTTTCTCTGGCACTAAAATCTGATGGAACAGTGTGGGCCTGGGGAACAAACAGTGGCGGTCAACTGGGCGATGGTACAACTACCCGTAGGACTACTCCAGTGAAGGTAAATTCTTTGACTGATGTAGTGGCCATAACTTCCAGTAACGGTCACTCGATGGCTTTAAAAGCAGACGGCACAGTCTGGACCTGGGGAGGAAGTGGGTCAGGAGAATTGGGGCAAGGCAACAATACCTCTTCGAATGTGCCTAAACAGATACCGAATTTCGGAGGAGTAGCGTCCATAACTAGTGGGAACTATCACTCAGTTGTTGTAAAGACAGATGGAACAGTGTGGACTTGGGGAAGTAACATCTTTGGTCAACTTGGTGATGGAAAAGTTGGTGGACAATATAATACCAATGTTCCGAAGCAAGTAGCTGGACTGACAGGTGTAGTTCAAGTGAATGCAGGCATAGGCCACAATTTGGCTGTCAAATCTGACGGAACTATCTGGGCGTGGGGAGACAACTCCCAAGGACAATTGGGAGATGGCACTAAAACTCGTAGAACAGTACCTACAAAAATTCCAAACCACCAAAATTTCATAGCTGCAGGTGGTGGAGGATACAGCTCCTTTGGACTTAAGTCAGACGGGACTCTTTGGGCATGGGGCAATAACGCTTCTGCACAACTGGGTATCGGTACCGCAGGTGAAGATGTGTTGACTCGGCTTGGACTAACTGGAACAGTAGCCCCAGTCACGCAAATATCTGCACCTCGCCAGATACTTACAGATGTTCAGAAAATCAATATAGTCTCACAGCACGCTTTTGCACTCAAATCCGACAACACTGTGTGGGCTTGGGGCAAAAATGAGTTTGGGCAATTAGGCGACGGCACTATTGTATTTAGGGTTACACCGTCAGTTGTCTTCACGAACCCAGCTGATTGGAACTACTAATTCACATAATCGACACATAGGGGACATACCAAAAGGTATGTCCCCTTCAAGTGTTATTGACGTTATATTACACCCGATGATACACTTCACATAATGTATAGGAGGTGTATTGATGGAAGAAGAGGTGCTGAAGTGTCTGCGAGGAATAAGGGCAGGACTAGTTACAGATGAATACACGTTGCATGACATAGTCCAAGCAGCATTTGACGAAGCAGGCATACCCTATGAGAAGGAATTTAAGCTGGGCTCCGGCAGCAGGGTAGACTACATGGTGAACCAAGGCATTGCAGTTGAAATCAAGAAAGGGAAGCCAAACCGAACGAATGTAATCAAACAATTGACAAGGTATGCCGCTTTTGATCGTGTGAAGATGTTAGTGTTGGTAGTAGAGAGGAACATGGATGTGCCTGAGACAATAGAAGATAAACCATGTGTTTCCGTGGGATTAAACAAGAATTGGGGGATAGCATTATGATTTCAATGCCAAAGTATCTAGTGTCTTCAGATGCGATAGGCCATACATACGGAACCCTGATGTATGACCAAAAAGATAATAATTGGATCATAAAAGGGGAACCTGCTGTTGTGCAGATGGCAAAGCGATTGTTTCCAGGATCCTCAGGACGCGGCCGTGGTACAGCCATATTCAAGTGTAATAGAAGAACTAATGGCGATCTGAATTGGCTAATGTTAAGATACCCTTTGGATATAGTGAATAAGGAAAAGTGGGAACAGGAATTAGGAGTAGCAGTAAAGCATGTGGTAGAACGAGAAAAAGTCAATGCCAATCCATTAGTGATACAAGAGCCTGCAACTTTCATGGGTTCCTTGCGAGAATTCCAGAAAACAGGCGTAGGATTTATGAAGACCAATCGAAAAACGCTGCTAGCTGATGATATGGGATTAGGAAAGACTATACAAGCTATGGCCCTAATTGCTGAGGAACAGTCATATCCAGCATTGATTGTGGTTCAGCCACATCTGATAGATAACTGGGTAAAGGAATTAGGGCGATTCTTGAGTCTCTCCGATGTTCATGATCAAAAGGTATCGAAGAAAATGAGCGTGGTAAACGGGGTGCACATCATCAATGGTCTCAAGCCCTATACCTTACCAAAAGCACAAGTGTACATTGTACATTATGGGGTATTACGAGGTTGGAAGAATGAACTTCCTGCTGCCCAGTTCAAGGCAGTAGTGTTTGATGAAATACAAGAATTGCGACATAGTGGTACCGAGAAGTATAGTGCTGCTTCATTGCTGTCAGAGAGCTGTGATTTAGTCTTGGGTCTCTCAGGTACACCTATCTATAACAAGGGCGGAGAAATTTGGAATGTACTGAATATACTGGACTATCATTGTCTTGGGGACTGGGATAGCTTCACGCGGGAATGGTGTTATGGTTATGGCAGTGATACTGTAAAAGACCCTCTTTTACTTAATGAGCACCTGAAGAGAGAGGGTTTGCTATTGCGTAGAACAAAGGACGCAGTTCTTGACGAGTTGCCAAGCAAGATACGTTCAGTACAAACGGTAGACACGGATGATGGACTTTTTTCTTCTCTTATAAGAGAGGCAAAGAGTAAGGCAGAAGGATATGCTGATATTAAGGATCAACTTGAAAAGGGTCGTGTCAAGAGGCAAATAATTGAAGCAACACGACAAGCTACTGGCATCGCCAAAGCAAACGATGTGTGTATATTTGTCCGCACTCTTTTGGAAGAGAACAACAAGGTTATCTTATTTGCTTACCACCACTCTGTATTCGACATATATATGGAAAAACTGTCAAAGTTTCAACCAGTCCGAATCACAGGAGCAGAATCAAGAAGTCAAAAGTCAGAAGCTGTAGAGAAGTTTATGAATGATGAAACAAATATAATAATCATATCACTTCGGGCATGTTCGGGCCTAAACTTACAAAAGGCAAATTGTGTAGTGTTTGGGGAATTAGATTGGAGTCCTGCTATTCACTCTCAAGCCGAAGACAGAGCCCATAGGATGGGACAGAAGGATTCGGTCTTATGCTATTATTTAGTGAGTAGTCAAGGATCGGATGAAGATATTCAAGAGGCTCTAGGTCTGAAAGTGAGCCAGTTTGTGGGTGTGATGGGTGACACAACAAAAACTGTTGAAGAACAATTGTTTGAAGAAAGTAAAGCATCGGAGTACATGAGCAACATCATAGAGCGACTCACGGCATATAAAAAGAGCTAAGTGACTTAGCTCTTTTATTCTAGCCCATATTCAATTGAGCTTTCCCTTTCCGTTGGCGTAGTGCAACCTTATGGAGAAGACTAACGAGATCATTGATATCCTTTTCATCTAAGAAAGAACGAAAAGCATACTCATATGTATCATCTGCGCCATACTCTTTTCTTACCATCTCGCATGTCAGTCTAAGAGGTTTGTCAATGAGCAAAAAAGAGATGACATAAGAACTGTCTAACACAAAAGGTAGGTCAAGCCCAGTTCTTATACGTACACCGCCCGCGCTTACATCCACAATATCTACTGTGTGGGTATCTATCGCAGGCTCTCTATCACTACAGTCTATGATTATTAGATCCCCTTCCAGAAGAGGGTCAAGTCCTATACGGAAAAATTCCCTTCTGTTGTCGTAGGTGTCGTTGTCTTGATGCATGTTATACCTCCAGTCATATGTTTTGGCAAGGTGTATAAGACAAAGTACCAGTATCTTTGTCGCATTCATGGAGTATGATCTCCATCGCATGCGACCAAATATCTGTCTCTTCATCTGTCAAATAAAACTCTAGTCCATACTCGGAATACCCGTCTTTATGCACCGTATGCACTACAGAGCCTTGCACGAGTACATCTTCATCGATTCCGTCCACTGAGAAAGAGAGAATGACTTCTTCACCCATTGGAATGTGTACCCCTGATCTAAATTTGATACCAGTGAATCCCATATCTAAAATGCAGGCACTGTGGTATTCTGATTCTTCATGCATACACATCAATTTAGCCGACATATGTGGATCTAGACTTACGCGGTGTGATATGCGTCGGTCTGCATTATTGCTCATAAAGGTCACCTCCCGATGATATAACTTTATTATAGCAGAAGGCTAGGCATTAGTCAATACATACAAAAAGAAGAAACATCTTACATCTCTTATAAGAAAGGGAGACCACATGGTGTGGTCCCCCTTTTCCTAAATAACTCGTATGTTGATACTACCCGCCGCTTGCATACGGCTTAGGTTTTTTACAACCTCTAAAGCACGGTGACGTACTAAGGCATACTTGCTTCGGTCGTCAATTAGATTGAAATCTTTGTCGAAGGTGATGCTGCCCAAGTCGGAATCTTTACCAGGTGCAATATAATGCAAAGCGAATGTAAACTGTGTAGGTTCAAAATAAACTATTGCCCGAAATATGTTACTTTCTACTCCAGCATACTTGAGATGAGGAGTTAGACTCTCGTACTGGAATCTGAGTGCTTTATCTAACACATGACTAAAAACATGAGTTATTGGATCTTGACGCTTAGGCCTACGATTATTATTCAACATGTCTAACACTCCCTAACATTATTATACATATTTGTACCTTTTATTATATTCTTCCTCGATGTACGTGTCAATACTTTACTCATATATTTGACACATAGGGCAAGGAGGTGGTATAATACAATGTATACTTATCTCTCTACATAACTAGCATCCAAAGGTGGGGTATCAAATGCGCGACATGCAAGAAGCTTTCTTACGGCAATCCACTAAGCACGTAGGCATTTTTAATTATATATTTGCAGCAATATTGTCTGTGTGGATTTTGAACAATAGCATGACTGTTCCTGGCCAGATGCCAACCGAGTCTTGGATACTAATTGCCTCTTTCATAGCCTATGCTGTCATATACTCTGTCACTGTTCGTGTGAGTCGTGCCAGAGGCAGAGTACTCGTGGCCATATCATATATATCTTACACGATATGTTTGATATTAGTCACACTCACCCTCGGCGTGACCAAAGACATGTACGGCATCTTTTATCTATTATTGATACCTCTTATCGAATTCCGCCACACTTTCCGTAGTATAGGCATGATGCTATTCAGTGTAGCTACAGTCGGATCATATCTATATATTCTACAAGATTCAGACGCCCGCGTATCTTACAATATGTGGATTGATTTTACTGCAGGGTTTGTGGTATTTTTGATATACATTATACATACCATAATCACTATCTCAAGTAGCGAAGTCGATCAATACAAACAGCGAAAAAAAGCCGAAGAAATTAGCGACAAAATACAAAGTGAAAAACAAATCGTAGAAATGATGTATGGTAATGTGCGGTCATTGTCCAACACCCTAGATGTAAAGGAGATAGCTGAAAAGACAAACGAGATGTTCGGACAAGTAGTGTGGCAGAAACGTATGGTTTTCGTATCTCTACACCCCCAAAGTCCCAATCAGTTTCAGTATTACTGTTTTGAGGGATCTGTAGAGACAGATGAGGGGCTAAATGGATTCGAATATGAGTTTGTGAAACGAGTATTACGCATGCAAGATGTAGTATATGAGAAAAATGCGTGTGGATTTCCTGTATGGTCTGGTGAAAGGCTAATTGGGGCTATTATTGTCACAGACTTCATCGAAGGATCCATGTCCAATGACTTCCAGTTGTTATATATGTTGTGTGATCAAATCTCTCCGATCTTGAACAATGCTTTGAGATATTCGGCTAAGGAAATAGAGTCAATCACAGATGGAATGACAAAGGTTTTCAATAAACGATATTTTGAGCAAACATTAGGCAAACTAATGGAACTAGCCCCTGACAACTTATACATGATCATATATGACATAGATCACTTTAAGAAGTTCAACGACACTTATGGACACACCTTTGGAGACAAGGTGTTGATTGAGACCGCCCATGTGGCACAAAATACACTCAGAGAGAACGACTTATTAGCTAGGTATGGAGGAGAAGAGTTTGTCATACTCATAGAAGCGCCCAATGATGAAGTGGCAGGGCGCGTAGCGGAACGTGTGAGGAAGAATGTAGAGGACAACAAAGTGTACAATGATAATTTGCAACGGGAAGTATCTGTCACCATTAGTATGGGTGTAGGAAAATACAAACCGGTGTGGGATATTCCTGCCTTTATAAATGCTGTGGATACCGCTTTATACCAGTCAAAGAATGATGGAAGAAACAGAGTGACTATGGTCTCCGAAGAGTAGCATAGGCTTGTTATATTGACAGTGAAGCCATCTCGATGGTATGCTTATCACTATACAAAAACCAATTACAAAGGAGAATATTATGGGATTAGTTGATCTAAAAAAGAAGGCAGCTGTTTCTCTTCAAAAGAAAGGTCTATCTGGGCAACGTGCAAAAGTAGCCCTCGTAATCGATATCTCAGCTTCGATGGACAATCTATTTTCTTCGGGCACGGTGCAAAAGACTTGTGAACGTCTGCTGGGACTAGCCATGAACTTTGACGATAATCAGGCCGCTGATATCTTCCTTTTTGGAGAGCGGTCGCATTCCGTCGGTGAACTCACAGAAAACAACTTTTCGGATTTTGTACAAAAACAAATTCTGCGGAAATATAGTTTGGAAGGCTACACTCGCTACGCAGGGGTTATGAAAGACGTAATTGATTTCTACTACCCTGGGCAAGCACCACAAAACAAACCGAGCCTGTTTGGGCTGTTCAGAAGTAAGAAAGAGGAGAAAGAGGTTTCGCCTGCAGAGGAACCAGTTTATGTATTATTTTTAACCGATGGAGATAATGGTGACCATGCCGCAAGTGAGGAAGTCATCCGTGAAGCTTCCAAACTTGGCATCTTCTGGCAATTCGTAGGAATTGGTCGGACATCTTTTAACTTCTTACGTAACTTGGACGAGATGCCAGGGCGTCACATTGATAACGCAAACTTTTTTGCATTAGATGACCTGAACAGAATCACGGATGAGGAATTGTACGATCGCATGCTTACTGAATTCCCATCTTGGATCAAAGAAGCTAAAAGCAAAGGTGTACTGAAATAATATATGGCGAAATGAAGGTCAGACGTTCCGACGTCTGACCTTCATTTTGTTTACCTCTTTTCTAAAAATATAGAGCAAATATACACGTAAGATTCTTTTAATGGAATATGTTTCAAAATACACCCTCAGTGGGTAAAAAATAATAGGGATGACTAATCAATCATCCACGGAGTCGCTCTGACCCGATTGGGTCTCCACAATTGGTATGGTCAGATGTGCCTGGCACCTGTTTGTGTATACATATAAAGGAAATGATTCCCACAAAAGTGATGATAACGACGTCCTTATGGACAAATTATCTTGTCACGAAACTAGTAGTTGTGGTTTACTTAATTCAACACCACGTTGCCAATTACATCTAAAAGCAAACATATGGGATGTGAAACGTTGTTATGGGAATAGCAAAATGGGTCACCTTGCGACGACCTACACAGGTATTGGAGAGTCCAACCACTCCTGAAATGCTGATGGGACCGGAACTTCCAAATGAACCAGAATCCGCCACCAGTGCAGTAGATGGGAAAATGCAGAGTGTGTTGAGTGGTGTAGAGCAGATGCAAGATCTTGCCTCTAGCAACATCGCTGCGATAGAAGAAATTAGGGCCTCTGCTGAAGGCATTTCTAAGGCCGCTGAGCACCAAAGTATACGTGCCGCAGAGTCTGTAGAAAATATGCAACATCTGGCAAAGAACATCGATTTGGTGGAACGGATATCCTCCGATGTGGGGGACGAGGTCGAAGCAATCGATGAAATCGGGGTGGAGACTGATGAGAGTCTAAATAAGTTATTTGATATCTCGACACGTGTATCAGAAAACTTTGCCAAAGTGATAGCTGGGATAGAAAGCATCAACACATATACCTCGCATATCAACAAAATGGTTGCGGTAATCGAAAGTGTAGCAGAGACCACAAATCTGTTGTCGTTAAATGCAAGCATTGAAGCGGCAAGAGCGGGAGAACACGGCAGAGGATTCGCTGTTGTTGCCTCTGAGATACGAAAACTAGCAAAAGAAACCAAAGAGAGTTCCGGAATGATAAAAGGTGCCGTTAGTGCACTGACTGCGGAAGTATCTCCTTTGGTGGAAGTAGCCAATTCATCCCAAGAGCTTATGGATGCACAAAAGGTGGCATCTTCAACTTCTAAAGAGGCCTTTGTACTGGTCTTGGAGTCTGTATCCAGCATAAAAGAACAAATGGCTTCGTTAATGGAAACAATTGAGGGAACAAAAACATTAAAAAGCAATGCGGAAGTTGCGGCTACAGAAATCAGCGAACAGTCAGAGACCACTCTGGCTACACTGGAAGAAATAACTGCAAATATTGAGGAACAAGTCCTATTGACTTCTCAGTCCCTTGCTACTATAAATACACTAGAGAATACACTCAGGGAGGAATACTAATGAGTATTAATATGACGGGGTTTGTACAACGCGCGATGCATCCAAAATTTGAACTTTATATCCATCCGGAGGATAAGGTATTTCTGTCTATCACACGAGGGCATTTCGGTCCGGAAGATGGAGAAGCGGCCATGACGGAATACACCAATATTGTGAACAGTATTGACACTACGGAGTACACTTTTATGATTGAGTGTAAAGAGATGGATGCCAATTCTCCAGAAATGTTTGCCGTTCTTGTTGGTTTCATGAAGTTCTATGGGGAAGCAAACTACAAGAAGGTGCAGATTTTGGAATCGAAATCTAGGGTCACAACAGCACAACTTAAGCGAGCTATCAAAGAGTCGGGCGCCGATATTGAACTAATTAAATCCTACTAATTCTGGAAAAAGAGCCTGCAGGGTGATATCATACCTTGCAGGCTCTTTTTTTTATGCGCAAGGTTCATTGACGAAAAGTCATAGCAAATATTAAAATTATTGCAGATAATAAGAAGGTTATTTACAGAGGGGGAGTGATATATGGATACTCTTATACTTGCGTACCAGATAATATTTGGTGGGGGCGTTCTTATTGTGATCTTGGGATTTTGTGGCTTAGATCACTTGGGCGAGTACATAGGTATAGACACGTTTACCATATCTAGTATACTTACATTTCTCGGCGGAAGCGGTTGGGTTCTCAGTTACTTCACATCTTCGGTCCCAACTATAGTGACTATGTCCTTAATTATTACCACTTTCTTGAGCCTGTTGGTACACTTTTTCGTAGTGGTTCCACTCAGGTCTACTGAATCTTCGTCGTTGCGGTCCCAAAAGGACATGATACGAACATATGCGGAAGTGATATCCATTGTACCAGCAGATGGGTACGGTGAAATACTAGTATTATCGAAGCTAAGCAGTTCAAACCAAATAGCAAAAAGCGCCACTGGTGAGGAAATACTGCCAGGCGCAAAAGTTATTGTAACAGATATCGATAACTCAGGCGTGTTTTATGTTGTTCCTGTAGACACATTGCAGAAAAAATACACTCTATTCGGATAAAGGGGATATGTGAATGAATATTTTAGGTCTACCTATTGCTGTGGTTGTTATTCTGGCTCTTGTGGTTCTGATGTTTATTGTCGGTTTGATTACGTTAATTTCCAAGTATAAGACAGTGTCTCCTGATCAGGCAATGATCATAACAGGCAGTTATCTTGGAAACAAGAACGTGGTCGCATCAGAGGCGGGAGATAGAAAGGTCAAAATTATAAGTGGTGGCGGTAGCTTTATCATCCCGATTTTCCAACAAGGGCAGATGATCAGCCTGCTATCGCATAAGCTGGATGTGTCAACTCCAGAAGTTTACACAGAACAAGGTGTTCCGGTATTGGCAGATGCCACAGCAATTATAAAGATTGGTAGTACTACAAATGAAATCTACACGGCTGCTGAGCAGTTTTTGGGAAAACCAGAAGAAACACTCAGAGGAGAAGCTCGTGAAGTTCTCGAAGGTCACTTGCGCTCCATTCTCGGTTCTATGACCGTAGAAGAAATCTATAGAAACCGTGACAAATTCGCCAGCAGCGTACAAGAAGTTGCCGCAAAGGATCTCAAAAAGATGGGGTTGCAAATTGTATCCTTCACTATTAAAGATGTACGAGACAAGCATGGGTATCTCGATGCTCTCGGTAAACCACGGATCGCGGCCGTGAAGAGAGATGCACAAATTGCAGAAGCAGAAGCGGATAAAGAGGCATCTGTGAAAAGAGCAGTAGCAGATGAAGAATCCCGTAAGGCACAGTTGTTGATGGAGACAAATGTCGCAGAAGCAACGAAGGCGAAAGAACTCAAAGTTGCAACATTTAAGTTAGAGCAAGATCGTGCAAAAGCGGAAGCCGATTTGGCGTATGATACACAAGCGGCTATTTCCAGACAGCATGTTATCGAAGCGGAAATGAAAGCAAAACAAACACAAATGGAAAGAGACATCGAGCTGGCAGAGAAAGAAATCATTCGTAAAGAAAAAGAATACGAAGCCACTTTCAAAAAGAAAGCAGATGCTGAATTGTATGTGCGTCAACAAGAAGCAGAGGCAGAAAAATATGAACAAGAAACCAGAGCACAAGCAGAAGCTGAAAAAGTAAGACTTGCGGCACTCGCGGATGCGGCCGCTAATGAAGCTAAAGCCAAAGCAGAGGCAGAAGCAGATAGAGCACGTGGTGAGGCGTCAGCGGCTGTAGAACGTGCTAAAGGTCAGGCAGTAGCGGATGCAGAGAAAGCAAAAACCGAAATTGTGCGTGCCAAGGGTGAGATGGAAGCAGCAGCAGAACGGGCACGTATCGATAACTTGGAAGCCGCTGGTCAAGCGGAAGCGGCCGCTATCGAAGCTAAAGGTAGAGCCGAAGCAGTAGTTGCCAGAGAAAAAGCTCAAGTCGAAGTGAACAGAGAAATGGGCTTAGCCGAAGCGGCCTTGAAAGCTGGAGAATTGAAAGTAGTCGAGATGCTTTCCAAAGCGTTGCCAGAAATTGCAGGCCAGATTGCCGCGCCAATGGGTAATATCGATAAAGTGACAATTGTGGACACTGGTGGTGACGGAGATGGTGTAGGGAAAATGACCAACACGGTTACAAATCTCATGCACACTTTACCAGCAGTTGTACAAAACCTGACCGGAGTAAACTTGGCAGATGTGTTAGCCAACATCTCCAATGGACGTTTTAGTGGTCAAGCGTATGATCCTGAGTCCTTCCAAAGCCTTTTAAAAGTGGCAAAGAATGTTGACCCAGATACAGTGAAACAGTTGCTAGAAATGGCTAACAAAGAAGAACAATAATATATCCCACTAAAAGGCGACAGTCCTGTCGCCTTTTTTCATATCAACAGACAGGAGGACTATGCATGATGTATATGCTGATAATCGCACTTGCGAATCTGTTGGTACTATCAATGATTGCCTACCAATACAAAACAAGAAAGGTGCTAGTACTTGGTATATGTTCTATGTTCTTTTTCGGTATGGTAGTTGGTATATCTCTTCATGCATCAAGTCCTAAACAGGTGTCCATGGAGAAGGCCTTAGTATATCTGCATAGTACACTGGGGGACTCATTTAAGATAGATGCAGACTACTGGCACGATGATATACTTAAGTTCACTGCCTCAGATGGGACTCACTATCTCCGCATGAAGGAGGGTGGGTTATTTGAAGTATTGGAATCTCCCTACTAAGAAATGCATTGTCCCTCATATGTCACATGTGGTAAAATGGACATATCAACTGCAAGGAGGATCTGTATGTACAAAGAACCTATTATTATAGAATTTGAAGGGATAGACAAGTCTGGAAAGGAGACACAGGCTGAACTTGCGATACAGTATCTGCATAATCGAGGAGTAAAGGTAAATGCTGACGATAAAGTGTCCTTTCCAGACTATGACACATATACGGGAGCCATAATTCGGAAGTGTCTAGACACAGGGGTGCCACACCACCCTGTACGAGATGCAAATGAGTTCCAAGCTTCTATGATACTTAACCGGTATGAGAAACAGTCTATCTTCACAAGGTATGCTGACAACGACTCCATAGTAATTTGTGATAGGTATATGACATCCATGTTGATTTATGGACGTTTGTCCGGGGTGGATGACAAGTGGAGTCTGGATGCTCAGCATAGGATGTATAAACCAACTTTAACGATTGTTTTGGACATTGGTATTGAGGAGTACAAGCGGCGGTGTTCAGAATATACTCTTGACATTTATGAAAAAGACACTTCTTTCATAGAACGAGTTAAAGACTCTTACATCTCCACAGAACTACCATGGGAAAAAACAGTTGTATGTGGTGAGGGGTCGGTGGAAGAAGTCCACATGAGGATACAAAAAATACTAGACGAAACAGTAAAAAGGACCTTACATATGTAAGGTCCTTTTTACTACCTCTTAATAGAAATCAAAAGGGAGAGAGAATAAAACAACACAACAGCGAACAAAAATACATTGACAGACGATGTAGTGTGAAACACGACAGCTATGCTACTGAGCACTGCACCCACGACTGGGTAAATAAACTGGAGTCTATGTTCGTTTTTGTCTCTTTTAGAATTATATATGTCTCTGTATGTGAGAGCAAAATAAAGAAACAAAATATAGGCCCCAAGTCCGACAAAATAATTCACTGGCATAACGTAACTAGCCCCAAACAAAACCATCAAGCATAGGACGAATAAAACAGGAAAGAAGAGAGGCAAATGACGTGAGGTGTACAAAATGCAGAACGCGAGTCCAGCAAAGTAATAAATCTCACTCTGACCATGTCTTGCCAAGATAAAAAGTCCAATTAATAAGATGCTTGGAGCTACCAAATTGAGTAATATGTGTCCGACAATGACGGTCTTCGGTTTGCGAAGGTAAGTAAATACACTTGACATTATAACACACTCCTTTACATTGTTTACAAATATCTAAGCTGATTATAACATGATAAATCGACACTGTCAAGATGAAAAAGTATTGTCAGAGTACATATTTATGTAGTATAATACAAATAATGATATGTAATTTGTGTATTCAATGTCTATATGTAGAGGAGTGTCTTTTATGAAAAAGAAACATTATTTGCTTGTTATTGCGTTTTTGGGTTTGTGCATCTTTGGGTTTTCCACAGCTCAAGTGAAACAAAACTATTCACAAGCCTCCACCAATGAAACTCGCGCCAACAGTCCGGTTCAGTGGGAAACGATAAAGGACATGTCCAACGGTACACAGTTTGACTCTAACGGCCTGTGGGTCATTATCGAAGAAACGACTACCACTAAGACGGCCAATGTGTTTACTAAGCATGGATTGCGGTCTGGAAACGACTTAACGGTTGATTATTGGGCGTACACATTTAGTAAGGTGTCCGGAGAAGTAGTGTTGGATGGACTGAACAGCATCACCATCTCTCAGTATTTTCAAGGCACAAACACTGGTACGAATGTCAAATACCTGCCCCCAGCAGATGTATTTGAGGTTTATACCGATACTGAAGCGAAAGAAAAGGGTTTGGAGCCCTTCAGAGAAGGCCACATCGGAATCATATTTGGTGAAGAGACGTCTTACAAAGTGCCATGGGGAAAAGGTTTTATCACATTTGGAGCAAAAAACCCTAGTTAACCAAAACTAGGGTTTTTTGCTATTGATGCATTTTAATGTGAGTCACGACACTTTTCTGACGCGGGATGCGGAACATGTGGGTGCTCGAAATTATTGTCCTACTTACACACACGTGATATAATATGGTAAAGATGATCTAAGGGAGGATTACATGGGATGAAAAAGTCCATTGCAGCAGCAGTATCTTTTGCTTTGGCAGCGGTTGTTGGTGTTGGTATGTTTGCACTATCTGCACAAGACCCTGTAGTTATGATGAAGGTAGTAAAAGTTAAAAATAGTGTTATCCCTTCGACGGTTTTGCTGGAGGACAACTTAGTATATGATGTCATTCCTGCAGACAGTGCCACAAAAAATATGGTCAAATCGATAGAAGAGGCGAAAGGGACACTCGCACAATCCTTTATAGGAGAAGGAAGTTACCTATACAAGTATCAGATAGATACTGAAGACAGCATATTGGGACTTAAGAAAAACCAAGTTCCATTACGCTTGCCTATAGACTTGGTAACTTTTGGAGGAGCCAGACCAGGTGATTACGTGGATGTGTTGTCTATAGAGAAAGTGGGAACAAAAGTACTGAGTGATGGTACAAAAGTGCCTGAGTTCAAAACTACTGTACTCCTGCCCAATGTTAGGGTAGTAAATCATGTACTAAGTAACGGGTCTACTAAGACACTAGTACATAACCAATTGTATGGTGAAGATTCTGTAGTGACAGTATCTCCAGATAATGTTACTGTACCCCCTATGGAAACGTCCAGTGTAGAAGTCCCTTCGGCTCTAGATCTGGCGGTTACTACAGACGAAGCTAACAAGGTAGATTCAGCCTTGGCATCAGGAGCGCAAATCAAGTTACGCGTAAACCCATGGCCAACATGGGAACAAGAAGTAAAGGATGGCAAGCTAAAAGCAGGAGAGACCACAGGTACTAAAGAGGACGCAAGTACAGTGGATTCGCTAGAGCAACAACCTCAAAATGCACCAAATACACCGGAACAAGAGCCACAAGGCACAGAAACACCGAATAACTAAAAGACTAAAACCAGGAGACGGATCTGAGCTATGGATGACACAAAAAAGAAAATAATAGATGTGTCGGTAGCCGTGGCCATCGTTCTCATTATGTTAGTTGTTGTGATGCCACTATTTTTTCCCAATAGTGGCATCAACCCTCTGGGGTTAGGCAAAACGAATGAGGGATCGGCACCGACTAAGGTTATAAATGAGCCACCAGTCAAAGTAAAGAAGCCTACTAAAACAGAAAAGCCCGACACCCCCGCAAAAAATGACAGTGCGCCTGCAACAGCAGAGAAGGATTTAACGCCAGTCGTAAGGATCGCTTTGGTAGGCTTGCTGGTTCTCGTATGCTTAGGGGCAGTGTCATACGGGATATACTACTATATAAAACTGCAATCTTATAAAACATTGGCACGAGAAATGGTCTATTTTAAGGTCATGCCATCTTCAGACTTTAAACTACCTAATATGGCATATGCAAAGTACTTTCTTATCAACTTAAGTAAACATCTGCAGTCACCGTGGGACCCCATGTTTCTATCTACTCCTTGGTGTCGATTTGTATACCGAAAGAAAATGGAAGATGGAAATGTGGAAATGGTTATTGGTGTACCAGCAGATAGGACTGAGGGATTCATCAACGCCTTTAAAGCCTATTATCCTAAAGTCCAGTTAATAGACTACTTTGAGGTATATGAGGATACACAGGGCAATAAGTATAGGATAACAAGCCCGACAGAGCTACTAGATGACTCTAACTATGGTGTATCTGAGTTTAGACTCAAGTCCAGACATGGTGTCGAGGCTCTCAGCCCCATAAAGATGTACAACAAAAAGTCAGACGAAATGGATACTCTAGAGACGATAATAGCGTCCATGGGAGCCGGTATTGTAGAGTCTGAAGAGGTGTTTGTTGACATCACATTGAAACCTGTTTGGTCCAAGAGGTTTCTGTACGATAAGGGCAAAAAAGCAATAGATAAGATAAGGGGAAACAAATCAGAGGATGATTTGGGGTCAATTCTAAATGGGGCCGCAGATGAACTGATGAACAAAAAAGGATCCAAGTCCTCATCGAGAAAATATTCGTCGAATGAGTATACAAAAGCTTTGATCTCCGCAATCAAACAAAAATGCAGTGCTCCAGAACGAGCGTATGCAACGAACATACGATTGTATATGCGGTGTGAAAACCCAGAACATGTCACCATGAAGTTAAAAGGCGTTGTCGATGGGTTCGAGACTATGGCATATATAAATGAGTTGGAGTCAGAGGGTGTATACAATAAAAAGGGTTTATGGGACAGAATATACAGAGGTTACCCGCATCCTATGCATCGCATGATACTTTCTACTGCAGAACTGGTATCTTTTGTCAGGGTTCTAGACAGTGACTCTCCGATGTTTCTGCATACAGACCACAATGACACCATGGCTATACGTGCACCTTCCGGATTCTGGGAGGATGAAACAATTGAATACTTGGACATGGATTAGGAGGCCAATAGGCCTCCTTTATTTTTGTAGCTTTGATGCTAAAGCGTATTGTTGATACACTTCATGTTTAGTGCTACTAACATAGTGTTCCTTATGTCTGTTTTTTACCAAGACATATGGTGAAGTTGTATTACGGAGGTGAAGAATAGCTACGACTCCATTCAGACTCTCATGTAGCTGTAAAGGGCTACCCTTCATGGATGAAATGAGATGTAACAGCTCTATGAATTGAGGTTCTACCTTTTGATGAAAATGCATTTTACCCAGGAGTTGCCTTAAGAACCGGACAAAATTTTTCTCTCCTCGATTAGAATTGCTAATGCTTGTAAAAATGTTATAAAGAGCAGAAGCTTGCTCTGCAATAGGTACTGGGGATATCGCCGTATCCTTTACAAGCAAATATGAAAACGTAAGGTTTACACCGTTCTCCCAGGCCACGTTGAACTCTTTGTCTATCTTTTGCAATAAATAGTCTCTATCAAACAGACTGGGTATTCTGGAGTCTGTGAACTGGAAAGAAAGAGTCAGAGTCCGCATCCCTTTTTGATACACACTAGCAACAACATTCACTTGTGCAAAATGCGCTTGAAAATCCATTCTGTTTATTTGGTACATTATTTCGATATCCTCATTGATGTGAAACATCTTGGTCTTTAGAAAGATATTGAGTCCGACACAGACCTTATCTAAGCCACTAACAGTGGAGTGCCCACTTACAATATCCCTCATACGAGTAATGTGGTCTTCTCGCTTTAACAAACTCATCATACTTTCTCTTTCCTCGGGATCTAGGCACAGTAACATTTCCATGACTAGTAGTACTGACGGTGTGAAACTTTCTACATCGACATTCGACAATACCAACACTCCTTACTATATTTTCCTCATTAAAACATATCATTTTATGTAGGGTCAATATGGGCCAAGTTCAGCCACCTGGCAGTGTATTGGACAAGCATCTGCCAAAATGGCTTCCGCTAGCCTAGACACAATGGTACTCATTGATTTGCATATTCTTTGTTAGTCTCTTAGACCCGACATAGCAATGCTAATCCCACGCACAACCACACACAATCGTTCTCATTTTCCTCGCAGAGTAGAATTGAGCAATTCAATTGATCTCACAAAATGATGTATGGTTAAATTCAGTCAAAGGACAAACTGTGGGTGGTGTGAAAGTGAGAAGTTTTATCTCTTCAAATGGATTGTCTGTAGAACGCTTAAATTCTGATACATTGCTGGTGGAAGACTTTCGTATGCGACACGTTTGTAAGTTAACGAGTACACGTGGAGGATATATTAGTGTGTTTGTCAGAAACAACTACATCCCCAGTGCTAAATGTTTAGGTCAGGCCGAAAGAGTAAGGATCGCTGTGAAAGAGTTCTATGATCAGTGTGCCCATGTAAGTGATGCATAGCAACAGATGTATTATTGACTTTGGGTATTCGGTTGTGATATAATTCTTTTATAACAAAATTTAAGGAGTGTTTCGGATGAGTAGAGGTAATGTTTCGAGCAATCAAGAAAAGTTTCTCAATGTGGTACGTAAAGAAAAAATCCCAACAACCATTTACATGGTTAGTGGTTTCGTTTATTCCAATGCAATTATTACTTCGTTTGACAACTATTCGGTAACCTTTAATGCACGTCCAAAAGGAAAAGATGGTGAGCCGCAACCAGACGTTCGGCAGTTTTTAGCGTATAAACACGCTATTTCCACATTCAGCCCATCTCGGCCGGTAGATCTGACTAATCCCGCGGATTCAAAAAAAGAAGAATAAAAAAGAAGCTGCCTAGACGGGCAGCTTCTTTTTTTATTCTTCCGGCACATGCAAGGTTTTGATCTTTTTCTCACTATTTCTCACAATGTTTAATAAAGTGCTATTCTCTGCACCTAAATTCCTAATTCGGGTTTCCCATGCTTCCAATTGGGAGCCAACTCTAGCATACGTTTCGTCAACATTTTTGAGCATTTCTAACTGTGCGCGAATCTCTGTACTCACAGCACTTGTTCGAATGTGCTCCATGATCCGTCCAAGTTCAATGTAAAGAGTGCCCGGAGAGCAGATAACAATGTTGTATTTAATACACTCTTTCCTTAATACTGACACACTACTGTGTGTAGCATTGCTTACAAAAATATCATAATACATTTGTTCTGATGGTAAGAAAAGTATCCCATGTGCTGAGGTTTTCAAGTCGGGTCGTATATATTTGCTTATATCTTTGACAGACTTCCCTATGGCTTGTGTCACATGTTTTAGAGGAACCTCGCCGTCCAGGTGCTTCTGATAATCATCTTTAAGATTTTTTGAGTCAATAGGTATAAGAGTGTCTTTAAACTTCACTACTGCATCGGGTCTGCCTACACCTTCCATCACATACTCCAAGTCCCACAATGCCCCTTGTGTGTTTTCCCCATATATTTCAATGAGTAATTGCTCCAACATGACATTACCAAGACTACCTTTGATGTTTGAGTTATTGAGAGTTTCTATTTGTTTTTGTTTCATATCCTTGATAGTGTCATTCATTGATACGACACTTTGTAACAAGGTGTTATTTGTATCCATATTATTTTGCAACACCCTTGACATAGTATCATAACGTTCTGCATTGCGTTGATCGTCTTGTTGGGATCGAGTTGCAAGCACGTTTTCCAAAGCAACAATGACGGGAGAGTCATTATCCTCTTTCTTTTTCTGAGTTATTATTACCAACACTACAATCGATAATACAAGACCACTCACAGATATTATCATTCCTAAATCCATTATGCACCTCCTATATTTATGTCCAGTCCGCTGGTATCAGAGACTTGTTATACTTATCCAGATCAGCAAGATACGTTACTAGGCCAGGGTTCTTCGTGCTGTCTGTATTTAACAATGCGCATAGCTCATCTACATCCGTGTGCAAAGTAATATCATCTTGCATAGTGCCCACAATATCCATCACTACATTTGGGGATGTGTTGTTGATGAAGATATGACCAACGACATGAAAGTGTCGCTCTGTATTCTCCATTAGAATTCTCATTTGCCTACTTATCTGGCGAAATACATTGTCACTCTTAACAGTCTTGTCTTTGTACGTTAAATACCAGTAGCCTGTATCCGTGTTCCCATACAAATAGTCAAAATTTTTTGATTTTATTTCAACAACATGTATAGTGTTCCCACAAACATATATTCCATCTGTTTCACATATTTCTTCGCTCACAGGTTCGATGAAATGTAGCCCTTGCAACAGATGATCCCCGTTAGTTACGCGCTCCCTTATCCTTGCGATCGCTGCATCTTCCCTTCGTTGTCCTACAGCTTTTCGCTTTTCTTTTGTCCATGTTCCCCCATCATTTGATGATTGTTTAGACTCAGTTGGCTCGTTACCATCAAACATATCAAAGATGCTCATTGAATAATCCTTCCTTCCTCTTTTTTATATATACATATTTTATCACATCCCACCCACATGCATCAAATAAATGTAGATGTGAAGGCTCCATTCTTTTTCTACTTGACCTGACAAGGTTGCCCATGTTATAATGGAGGGGCAAGTAGTACGTCCAAGATGAGAATGTGGTTAAATAAAGGATGGTATACTATAGCACAAAGGGTGTCAGTAGACTCACAAAATATTGTGTGGTGGGGTGTTGTTATGGCAGAAGATAGGCTGAAATGGGAAACCTTAAATAGTCTATTCGAGGGATTCGTCGCAGGGAACGAAGCACGTCCATTAACAGTTGATGAGCTTAAACATCTTTCAGAATTTACAGGTTATATAGACTCGTTATCATCTAGGGGATCTCTACTCGGTGTTGCTCAGAAAGAGAAGGAGTTCGAAGAGTTGATTTCGAAATCCTTGACGGATGCAAATGAGAAATACACCGCTTTTAAATTAGAGTGGAGAGAAAAACCTACAGTGTATGCGTCTCTACGATCCATATATATGCATGCTCAAATAACCATTTCAACTATGATTGGGAAAGAAGAGCGCTCTTTGCACATTCCCATGTATTATCCAGCTGTGACTTGGAGCTTGTTATGTGAAACTAACTTAGAAGCGGAGATAATGTCACTAGTTGCGTCATCAATCATTAAATCGTTGCGTAGTGATATGTCATCACAACTTATAGATCCAACAAACTTCGACCAGTTTACTGTATATAATTTGGAGGTGACAAATTACACTTATGGCCATAGTGAAATAGTGTTAGAAGTGCTATCTACATTAGATAATGACCAAGTCAGTCTATTTTATGTATGGGACGTTCTAGAAGGGCAGTACAAGCGAAAAGACTTGTCCTCCTCTTTAGCCACCAAGCACAATGGCTACAAGGATCTGGCTGAGAAACTTAAAAGATAAAAAAAAGGCGACCAGCTGGTCGCCTTTTTTTTATGACATTACCGTTTGTTCTACATTCGAAGCAAGTTTAGCAAGATCGGTAACAAAGTTCTTCTCGGCGTGCTCAGTATAGAACTTACCAAAGTGACGCGCCTTGGAAAACTGTTCATTCAGGTACTTGAACTTTTTACGTTGATCTGCATCAAGCCGTGACCGGTTAAGCATGTTGAGTTGCTGTTTTTGCAAGGTGAATTTCTCTTCAAATGCGGCTACACCATCAATGATCTCATCGATCTTGATGTACTGCACTTGAGTCAAACTAACACCGCGTGTTGCCAGTCCCAACATTTTTTCAATGTAGGGGTTTTTGTAATCGTCAAGATAGTCTTGCATCTTACGAATTACGGCCTCATCCACATTAGGTGATTCCACTTGGACCACACCCGAAACTTTTTCCATCAGATGCTTAACGATCGCTTGTTGTGCTGGAATCAATTCCCTGCCGTCACGTAGTTGGTCTTGCATGATACGTAGTGATTGGTTATCTGGTGCAACCAACAAGAGTGCACTTACGATCTCAAGATCGGAAGAAGTATTCGTAGGAGATGTAGACTGCTCCGACGAAACTGGTTCTGGTTCAGAGCGTCTTTCTTCTGCTGCTTGTTGTCTTGCTTTATGCCATTCGTCTGCACGAGATGGGTTTTGCTGACGTTTCCGACGCAATTCTTCAAGTGCAAGAACTGGAGTCTCGTCCATAGCTTGTTGTAACACTTCTTCATGTTCGTCTCGGAACACTTTAGTACCATCAGTCAACACCTGATACACGGTGGCAAGAGATGCTGGCAAGAATCCTTTGACTTCCTGCACAAGGTTGAGATACTCGATGTAACGCGAGTACTTTGTCTCGTATTCTTTCGCCCGAGCTTTTGCGGCATCTGCTTTACGCAATTTTTTAACGCGTTTCTGTTCGTTTTTGAACAGCAACAATGCATGTTTCAGTTCATCTGGATCAACCTTATCAAACTGTTCGATACATGTGGATCCAACGATCATCTCGAAATTTTCATCTTTGCGACTGCGCAGATGGAATTTGAATTTGATGCGTTGAACCTTCTCGTCTTCGACTGAGCAGCATTCACAAATTGATTGCGATGTCGGATCAGTTGTGATCTCACTGATGTATAGATCATAATAATCAGACTTCGAAGTGACACCTGCAGCGATCATGTTTCTTTGAACCCGGATGTAGTAACGCTCTTCCAAACCATTAGTATCCAACAAAGACATATTACACACACTCCTCAACATTGTTTTTATTTATTTTACAAAATTCTTATGTTAATTATACCACACAAAAACTCCCAACGCAATCCTTTCAATTTGTATTTGCGAATAAAATGTGGTATCTATAGACGCAATGAAAGTGTCGGTCTTTTCGGTGGTTCCGCGTCAATAGCTGTAAATTGCACTCCATACTTGTCACTTTTCGACCATGTACCATAGTAGGTTTGTTCTCTGTCGATAAAAGCTTTGTCCCCGTCACTCCACATTGCAAAGTTGTATTTCTGCCCACCTACATCTATCTGTCCAGTTTTTTGTTCTTTCTTTCTATCCTGAGCTTCGACTAGTGTGCCACGGACTCTCCATACAGGTTGTGGAAAAGCTTGCCCGAACGGACCAAACAATTCGAGATCGCGGAAGAAATCCTCATTTATATTAAATGGTGACGAAATATCCCCATCATAGTAACTGATTTTGTTCCAAACAGACTCAGGATACTTCGACAACTCTTCATCGAGCGCACTAAAGAAGACATCCGCATTCTCTTTGCTCACATTCATACCCATGGCCGCGGCATGACCACCCCATTTTCCTAGCAAATGTTCATGTTTTTGAGCCTCTTTGAACAGGTCAATACCTGCAATACTGCGGGCACTTCCACCATAACCTTTGTCGTTTTCATGTAGGACAAATGTTGGTTTGTAGTACTTGTTCATAATTTTACTTGCGGCGATTCCAACAATACCGCCATGGAAATCTTTGCCCTTTATGACCAATATATTTTTGTACTTTTGTTTTTCTGCCTGTTTGAGTCCCTCCTCAACAATATAATTCTGTCGTGATTTACGCTCTTCATTCCGCTGATACATTTCGTTCGCCAGATTAGTACATTCAGTAGGACTTGTGTTTAGCATGAATTCCACAGCTGTATCGGCATCTTTTATACGACCCGCTGCGTTGATCATCGGTCCTAGGAAAAAGCCCAAGGTGATAGTATCGATTTTATCCCACTTGAACCGTGTTTTGAGAGCCTTTATGGAATACCGCGAGCCAGAGTTCATGACTCTGAGACCTTCTTTCACATAAACACGATTATCATCAACAAGAGGCATAATGTCGCATACAGTACCCAATGCCACTAGATCCAAGAGACCATATTTGACCCAATCCGGTACAGCCTTGCCACGGGTTTCCCATATTCCTTTCATGAACTGATACGCTACTGCACATCCACAAATACTTTGGAAAGGATAACCACATGTTGCAGGATGGACAATGGCTACAGCATCGTTTGGCAAATCTCCTTTTGCGTTGTGGTGATCAGTTACTATGGTGTCTATACCATGTTTCTTCAGTTCGCGTACTTGATCTGTAGATGTTATACCGCAGTCCACAGTGATGACGAGATTGGGCTTCATGCCCATCAATCTCCCTATGTTGTTGTCGTTTAAGCCATATCCTTCTGTGAACCGGTTTGGTATCATGTAGCTAAAAGTGAATTTTTTCGTCAGTTGTATGTGGCTCAGAACTGTCAAAACCACAGAAGTGCCTGTTGTACCGTCTACATCATAGTCTCCAAACACGACTATGTGTTCTCCATTATTTACGGCATGTAGTAACCTCTTAACAGCTTTTTCCATATTCGGACCAAATAAAGTAGATGGCCTAGTATCATCTAGTCGTTTGTACAAAAATTCGTTCATCTGCGGTATATCCAACAGTCCAACTCGAGAAAACAAAGGGGACACAAGGGGATGAATGCCCTTGTTTACGCACCAGGTTTGTGCTTCGTAAGGCATATTTTGTAAAACATATGGCTTCCACATATAAATTAACCTCCCACAGGTATATGTGGGCATGGTACCATACATACAAATAGGAGGTCAATTTACTGTATAATGTTGTCAATCTAATTCTTTTGGTTGATCTTTTTCATAAAGCTGTTTATCTTTTTTTGGTACAATGCAATTTCTTGTTCCCACTCTTCATATGCTTGGGCATCGGATTCTTGCATCTCTACCTTTCCACCTTCTAAGGCGACAAATCGGTTGTATATTTCATTGGTGGCGTCCATGTTTTCTCGTCTTTCTTGTATTTCGTCATTTAGCCTTTCAACAAACTGCATGCCCACGTTCTTCCTAAACATATTTACAAACGTGCTGAGCGCTTGTTGCTCATTCTGATAGTGCTCATCCAAACGTCCCTCAATGAATCCAGAGTCCATCATACCACTTAAGATGTCATGGGTGCGACTGTAGAACACTTCGATTGCAAACTCTTTTATTCCTTCTTCTCTGGAGACGTAACGTCCGATGCGGGCATCCTCTCTTCTCAGCAATTCAAAGAATAGAGTAAAGAACTGATCGGCACAATCTCTTGCTTTTTCTTGTGCAAATAACATGAATTGCATACTGTCCATACATAACACACTCCTTAGAATATACACAAATAGAAACATATATGTTTAATTCCCAGTTTACACTGCCTAAGTTTGTCTGTCAAGTATAAAAGCATTTAGGAAAGTTTGATATATAGTACTCGATCAGCGCATTGTATGCATACATGGGGGCACGCGCGACTCTGCCTTCGATACAATGATATCAAGGTGTCTGACCATCACCCCAACAGCCACCCCCATCTGCATTGGTGGAAGACCTATCACCACAACTCTACCAATCAACACCATTGTTTCCCATAGCCAAAGTGGGTATTCCGGACATGGGGTGGTGGACTTATCTAGACATTACACTGTCTGGCGTACATGTATACATATGTGTTAGCTATATGTGGTGCCCCCTGTGGTGCCCCCTTGGTGCCCCCTTGGTGCCCCCCTAGGGGCACCAACTTCAAACCCGTTCCCACCGAATCAGAAGCCCCCTGCTTTAGTTGAGCGCAGTGCCCCCCTGGGGGGCACCAACTTCAAACCCGTTCCCACCGACTTCTAA